>Ga0222658_1000071_pt1 | contig 64432 bp, 55 predicted proteins | sample AntAcemetagen476_FD_179830 | JGI IMG/M metagenome (GOLD analysis project Ga0222658, IMG submission 179830) | Saline water microbial communities from Ace Lake, Antarctica - #476 | ecosystem: Environmental > Aquatic > Non-marine Saline and Alkaline > Saline | place: Antarctica: Ace Lake... | reverse complement strand
TTTTTAACCCTGTTTTTCTTACAAAATGGACATTTTTTTATATAGCATATTAAATTAAGTTAGTTTTATTGTTATATTATGCCACAAAGTGATGTTTTTAGCCGACCATTTTTTCTATTAACTCACATTTAACCTCAAATATGATAAAGTTATATATCAACTTGCAAGTGTAGCCCTTTGATATAGATAAACAGGCTTTTAAGCCAACAACCTTCGGAAGGAGGAAATCATGGAAAAATTCCCCGAAATTGGAGTAGTTTTTGAACTTAGGCTCAATGGCGACGTTTTACCTTTGGCCATGGTGGAAAAATATGGCTACAACCTTGAGGGTTGGAAACATAACGGTCCACTTGTTAAGGGTCAGCCGACCCGAAAGTTCAAACTCATTCCAGCGAATGGACTCTGGAAAAATATTGGTGAAATGATTGGTAGTGACCTTGAAGGTCAGTGGATGGAAGCATTCAGAGTCAAATTCCCTAAATCTGACGGAGAGCATCCAGTCGGTGTCTACGATTCTTCGTGGATAGATCCTCATGGCTTTGCCTCCTTTCCGCTCCTCTTTAAGGACGGTACTCCGTTGTTCAGCGGGAATCACTACGTCTTCCACAGTGATTGGCTTTGGATCGTAGAGGTTAAGTAAGATGGAGCTTGACAACTAGGGTGCTTAGGTACTTTGGAACCTCGCGCGTTTGTTCGTGCGAGGGTTTTTTTATTTAATTTTTAATCTAAAAACCACCCTAGTTAGAGTGGTTTTAAAGTTCATGAGTTTAGTTGTTATACATCCAAATTCTTCACAGATTTAGCGTTGGTTTGGATAAACTTTTTACGAGGAGCAACATCACCACCCATTAAGATTTCAAATATTTCATTTGCTGCTTCAGCATCTTCAATCACAACACGTTTCATTTTTCTGTGTTCTGGGTTCATGGTTGTTTCCCAAAGGTCTTCGGCGTTCATTTCACCCAAACCTTTGTAACGTTGAACATTTACTTTTGTACCAGCAATTCGAAGTGCTCCAGTTTCGTCCTGCTCCGCTTTTTTATTCTTACCGTGTTTTTTAGCTAAGTCTTCTATGATAGTATCTTTATCTTCTTCAACATAAGCATATTCTAAAGTTTTACCATATTTAATTCCAAAGAGTGGAGGTTGAGCAATATAGATATGTCCACTAGTGATAAGATCTGGAAAATATCTAAAGAAGAAAGTTAAAAGCAGAGTTCTGATATGGCTACCATCAACATCCGCATCAGTCATAATAACAATTTTATGATATCTAAGTTTTTCAATATTAAATGTTTCTCCGATGCTTGTTCCGAAAGCAATAATTAGAGATTTCAATTCATTGTTGGTTAAAATCCTATCCATTCTAGCTCGTTCTACATTAAGCACCTTACCACGAAGAGGCAGGATTGCCTGAGTATGACGATTACGCCCTTGTTTGGCACTATTATGAACAAAAATTCCACTTGCTAAAGCAAAGTTATGAGTATTTGCTACTTCAATGTCATAAACATTAATTTTCTTTTTTAATTTTTTAATGGATATTATTTTATGGTTATAATTTTCAGCAGCTTCTAATAGTTTTTGAGAATTTCCATTAAAAAATCTATTTAATAGTGTTTCAAATTTTACAATATTATTATTACGTTTTGGTAATTCTTTGCGACTATTATCATAATCAGTAAGTATATTTTTTTCTTGTTCTAGTAAAGATTTAGCAAAACTTAAACTATGACTTAAGTAAGTCTTATTATAAGCTGTTTTACGTTTTTGTCTGAATTCCTCAGTCCATTGTTTGCTTGTTTCTTCTTTTCTCCATTTTAATAATTTCTTATCACTCCATTGTTTTTTAGCAATTAAAGATAACCGTTCCTTTGCCTTAGGGTGATTATCAAAATATTCTTGTACTTTTTTAGATTGTTTAATTTTACTACTGTTATTAGACCAATATTTTTCTTGTGCTTTATAAAGTAAAGTTTTATTTTGTTTACGATAATTTTCATTGTTATCATAAAATGTTTTAAACTTATTTGCCATGTATTCTTTATATTCTGGATTTTGCCATTGTTTTTTCGCACGGATACTTAATTCGCCAGCCATATTCTTCATAATAATAGACATTTTTTGACGATATTCTGGAGTGCGTTTAATTTTATTACATTTTTCAATTGCATCTGGATGATGTAGTGTTTTTTTAATATGTTTACGATGAAGTTCTAGATGTTTTGTACTAGACATCCGTACTATATTGGTAGGATTATTATTTAATTTATTAAAATCAATATGGTGTTTGTGTTCATTTTCTTTACTTTGATATTTATTATTTTTTAAATTATAGTTATCTGACAGTAAATGAGTAAATATCCATTTGTGTGTTTTTGGATTTAAAACCATCTCGTATCCTTCAATAGTTATACGATGTTTAATTTCTGATAATTTTTTACGCAATGGCATTAATGAAATTTTTGAAGTTAAATTTTGTGCTTCTTCATATTTACCATTTCTTAACATGAACTTGTGTTCGGGGGTACAAGTAATTTTTTCTCCGTTATCTAAGGTTATTTCTATTACCTCAGTATTTCTTTTAGTAATACGTGGGTTTGTAATTTTTTCCATTCCGATAGACTGATCTTTTTTGATCGTATAACAATAATTAATTTTACCTTGGTTATTTTCTTTAACTAGTTCTTTAAAACTTAAATTACGCCCGTCAGTTAGGGCAATTTTAGTATTACCTTCAAAACAACCACCAGCAGAATCTCCCTCAACTATGAAAATTTCAGATTCTTCTGCTTTGCGACTTGAACAATCTGACAATTTGCCAGGTAAAGTAAATCCTTCTAAAGCACCTTTTCGTAAAATTGTATCTCGGGCTAGCTTAGCTGCGTTCCTGGCGCGGGCTGATAATAAACATTTATTTATAATATTTTCAGCATCTTTTGGATTTTCTTCTAGGTAAATAGCTAGAGCTTCACCAAAGACTTGTTCCACTACAGTTTTAGCTTCAGTGTTTCCTAATTTTCCCTTAGTTTGACCTTCGAATTGAGGTTCTCGTACTTTGATTGAAATAACTACATTTAAACCTTCTCGAACATCTTCGCCACTGAGGTTAGTATCTTTTTCTTTTAATATGTTTTTAGTTCGAGCGTAGGAGTTTAGAGTTCTGGTTAATGCACTTCTAAAACCAGCTACATGAGTACCTCCGTCGGGATTGTGAATGTTGTTTGTAAAAGCAAACATGCTTTCAGTAAATTCACTAGTATATTGTAGGGCAAGTTCTACATTAATATCGTCTTTTTCTTTATCTACATAAAAAATATTTTTATGCCTAACTTCTTTATTTTGATTTAGATAACGAATATATGATGCAATTCCTCCTTCAAATAAAAATTGATAAGAAGGGTATGGAAAATTAAGAGCAGTTTCGTCTTGTTCCTTTTCTTCTTTAGAACGTTTATCATGAATAACGATATGAACGCCTTTTGTAAGGTACGCATATTGTCGAAGATGAGTGATGATTGTTTTCCAAGAAAAATTAGTTGTTTCAAAAATTCCTTCATCAGGTTTAAAGGTGATTGTAGTGCCAGTATCTTTACACTTGCCAATTGCTCTTACTTTTTTTACAGGTTTACCACCAAATTTAAATTCTTGTTCCCATATTTTTCCATCTCTGTGAACCACAGCTTTTGTATAAGATGATAAAGCATTTACAACCGAGATACCAACACCATGAAGACCACCCGAAATTTTATAACCAGAACCACCAAATTTACCACCAGCATGAAGTTTGGTCATTACAATTTCGAGAGCACTTATTTTTTGTTTGGGATGAATGTCTGTTGGGATACCACGACCATTATCTATCACCTCAATCATGTGGTCTGGCAAAAGACTAATTTCTACTTTATCACAATATCCACCCATGGCTTCATCGATGGCATTATCTACTACTTCCCAAATTAGGTGATGTAAACCCCTTGGTCCAGTTGAACCGATATACATTCCGGGACGTTTTCTTACTGCTTCTAATCCTTCCAAAACCGAGATGTCTTTAGCGCTATATCCAGGGTCTTTGCTAGTTGTTTTTTTAGCTTTGTTAACAGTCTTTTTAACCTTTTTTATCTCCTTCTTATCTGCTTTTTTAGTCGGCATAGTTATTAATTATTTATAATTTTATGCATATATTTTAGCATATTTAGCTTTTTTGTACAAGTATGAAACATTTTTTTGTTCACTAATAGTCTAAAATAATGTATAATATAAGTATTATAATAAATTTAATAAAATGAGTAATTTTAATAAAGAATTAAATAATAGAGATAAGAAAGAAACTAGTAAGGATATTACAGATTTGATACAAAAAATAGCAGGGAGTTTGGATGATGAAGTAAAAGAAGTTGTTGATAAAAAAGATAAGAAGTTAAATGGAAAGAAAAATATCGAGCAGTATGTTGATACGACTGGTCAACTTAGTAGTAAGAATTTAAAATTCTATCTTTGGGCTTCAAAACATAAAGTTGCTATTTATCGTTTCAGTGTTATTTCGTTAACGGTTTTTATTATTTTAAGTTTGGGCTATAGTATTTTTAAGATAAGTGATTATGGGATTTTTGGATATACAGAAGATCAGATTTTATATCAAGACCTAGCATCTTCCTATGATTATACAGGAATACATTCTCGTTATGAGCCTCAACCCTTACAAATTTTAGATACAAAAGTTATAGAAAGTGGAGTTGATAGATTTGACCTAGTGGCAGAGGTTTTTAATTCTAATAAATGGTTTAGAGTAGAGTTTGATTATCACTTTGTTATTGATGGACTCGAAACAAGAAAAGAACATGTTGTATTTATGCCGTCAGAATTACGTCCGATTGGAATTTTAGGAATAGAAAGTGAAGGATATATTGGTTCTAATAATTTTATAATAAGCAATGTTAGTTGGAGGCGTATTTCTCGTCATGATGTTAGTGATATAGATTCGTGGTTAGAAGAAAGATTACAATTTCAAGCAGAGGATGTAGAATTTTTACGCTCAGGTGGTGAGGCTAAGCTCGGTACTCATATTATAAAGTTAAATGTTTTAAATGATAGTGCCTATAGTTATAAATCACCCTTATTTCAAGTTGGACTTTATCAAGGTGATGCTTTGGTTGGCTTGATGCCGATACAATTTGATGATTTTTATACTCTAGATTTGAAGTCAGTTGATTTTCGTAGCTTTGTAAATAATTTATCAGTAACAGAAATAGAGTTATATCCAATCATTGACCTGTTTGATGAAGAAGTATATACTCAGAGATAACTTAGGGAGTGATAAGTAAGGAGTAGTTCCCCTCTAGAGAGGGGTTAGGGGTGTGTTGATAAAGTTGAGGGGGTATTTTAATTTTAGTTACTGTTTATGATTAGTTTACGTAAGTTTTCCTCTGGGAATTTTGATTGGCCTTTATTTATATCGGTAATACTTTTATTCTGTATTGGTTTAATGGCAATTTACAGTGTTGATTTATCACGAGGTGGAGAATTAATTTTCTTTAAAAAACAAATGGTGGCTTTTGGTATAGGGTTGGGATTATTTTTGTTTGCGGCTACTCGTCAGCATACTTTTTTTTATAGTTTTTCTAAAGCTGCCTACTTACTTTCTTTTCTACTTCTAGTTGGAGTTTTGATTTTTGGTCATCAGGTGAGAGGAACAACCGGTTGGTTTGTTTTTTCTGGTTTCTCTTTTCAGCCGGTAGAATTTGCAAAGGTAGGTTTGATTTTATTTTTGGGATATATCACCGCTAGTTTTGGTCGGCGTTTTGAAAAACCTATTTATTTTTTTGGAACAGGTTTAATTGCTCTTATACTTATTACACTTGTAATGCTTCAACCAGATTTGGGGTCAGCAGTACTTTTGCTTTCTATCTGGTTTGGAATTATGTTGATTGTTGGAACTCGCAAATTATTTCTCATTCTATTTGTTTTATCAGGTATATTAATTTCTTTGGTTAGTTGGAATTTACTTTTTGAGAATTATCAAAAGGAGAGAGTTTTAACCTTTATTTATCCTGAGAGAGATCCGCTAGGAGCAGGGTATAATGTGACTCAAGCTTTAATTGCGATTGGTTCTGGAAGATTTTTAGGGCGTGGACTTGGTTTTGGTTCTCAAAGTCAGTTGAGATTTTTACCAGAAGCACAAACTGATTTTATTTTCTCTGTTATCGCAGAAGAGTTGGGATTTATCGGAGTGGGGGCTCTTTTGGTATTATTTGGAGTAGTATTTTGGCGTTTAATTTTGATTATGAATAAAGCTGAGAATGATTATGCGATGGTGGTTGTGTTTGGGGTTTTGGCTTTGTTTTTTAGTCAGTTTTTAATAAATACTGGAGCAAATCTAGGGCTTCTGCCTGTTACAGGAATTACCCTTCCTTTTATTTCCTATGGTGGGTCATCCCTTATGATGAACTTTTTACTTTTGGGGATTGTTCAATCGATGATTAAGAAGAATTATTAAAAATAAAAAGAAACTGCAGAAGACAAGGGGAAGGGGAAAGTGGAGGTTTAAGGATTGGATGAGAAAATAAATAAGTTAGAAAGTTAGTTGGGGTACTTGACAAGAAGTAAACTAAATGGTAATATAGTTTATATATATTAAACAAAGTAAACTAATATGAAAAAAATTGAAATTTGTAAAAAAATAAAACAACCAAAAGATTATACAGCAACAGTCCCACAACCATTTCCTGCAAAGGGTATGTTTAGTATTGAGCAGTCTTTATTAAATAAGGCTACAAAAGCTGAACGTCTTGTTGGAAAACTTGATGGCATAACGCAAACACTTCCAGATATTGAATTTTTTTTAAAAATGTTTGCGTTTAAAGATGCTACGTCCTCATCTCAAATTGAGGGTACTCAGGCAACGATGGCCGATGCTTTAGAAGTTTCTGCTGGAATAGATAAAAACCAAAGTGACGCAAGTGATATTATTTTTTATATTAAGGCTCTTAATTATGGCCTTGAGCGTTTGAAAGATTTTCCATTATCACTCCGATTTATTCGTGAATTACATAAAAGATTGATGAGTGGTGCTCGGGCAACACACTTTTCTGATCCAGGAGAATTTCGTATTTCACAAAATTGGATTGGTGGGGTAAATATTCAGGAAGCTACTTTTGTACCTGCACCACCAGAAGATATTAAAAAAGCGTTAGGTGATTTTGAAAAGTTTCTTTATGATGATGATTCTACATTGTCACTTATTCATATTGCGTATGCGCATGCACAGTTTGAAACGATACATCCATTTTTAGATGGTAACGGACGTACGGGTCGTTTAATTATAACATTTCTTTTAAATAAAAAAGGTCTTACGGAAAATCCTATATTATTCCTCTCTTCTTTTTTTAAGAAACATCAAAAGTTATATTATAATAAATTAAATGCTTATCATAATGGTGATATCTTTGAATGGCTTGATTTCTTTTTAACTGGAGTTATAGAAACTGCAAATAACGGTATTATTGTATCAAAAAAAATTCGTAGTATTCGTGATAGAGATATGGAAAAAATACAGGCACTTGCTAAAAGAGAATCTGAGAGTAGTATGAAAGTTTTACGATTTTTATTTAAAAATCCTATTATTACAACAAGAAATATTATGGAGACAACAGGTTTTTCCCGTCCAGGATCTCAAAAAGTTGTTGACCGTTTTGTTAAGTTGAATATTCTTGAACGTTACCATTACGATGAGAAAAAAGATTATGATCGTAAATATATGTATAAGGAGTATTTTGATGCGTTTTTAGATTAAGTGTGTTGATAAAAAATAAAAGACGAGAGCTCGGGGCTTTCCTGCCTGCCGGCAGGCAGGTTGTTACTTTTGTGCAGACAAAAGTAAGAGAAAAAGATAATATATTTTAAAAGCAGGTGATAGGAAAGATCTCTCCACTCCACTTCGTTGCGGTCGAGATGACAACGAACGACGAAAGGGATTCCTCCACTCCGGTCGGGATGACCCCGATACCACCTCGATTAAAGTCTCGGGTCCCAGTACCACGATAAACGGCTACGGGATAAACTACGGGGCAAGCAGTGTGTGGTAAGAAAGATCCTGAATCAAGTTCAGGATGACCCGCCCGTTATCACTTCGTTCAGACGAGGCGGGCAGGCAAGTGATGAGAGAATGACAATAATAAAAAAATTAAAGTAATTAACGTGTTTTAAAAAATAAATAGCCAGGATCGCAATCGCGATCCTGGCTGGGCACATCGTTTCACGGTTTGTACAGCAAAATTGTGTGTTCGTATTTGCTGTTACTCGGGATAGTTAACGCCCTCCAGACAAACCAGTCGGTCTTCTGTAGTTCCGCCATTTTCTTGCGGAACTCCTCATCATCGTTGTTTTCGTCGTGAGTGATCATGATCAAGTCCTGTTCACCCGCTCCCCAGTTTCTTCCATCGACTTTTCTAACATTTAGAGCCATCTTAGACCTCCCGTTATTATGAATGGTTATGGATAGGTTGCAACGAATAAATTAGTATAGCAAAAGAATGGATCTGTGTCAAGTTCTACTCATGACATTTGACACTCGTTATATAAAATTTATATCTAAAAAAATAGTACGTATATGGTACGTACTATTTTTATTTTATTTTTGTTTATTCAACTGTAATCCCCATTTGCTTTGCAGTTCCTTCAATCATACTCATAGCAGCTTCGATATCATGTGCATTTAAGTCTGGCATTTTTCTCTCAGCAATTTCTTTCACTTGAGCTTTTGTAATTTTGCCAACTTTTTCTTTATGTGGAGTTCCTGATGCTTTTTTCACACCAGCAGCTTTTTTGATAAGTTCGGCAGCCGGAGGTGTCTTCATTATAAAGTCAAAACTTCTATCTTCATAAACATTAATTACAACTGGTACAATTTCTCCTTTTTTGTCAGCTGTAGCATTGTTGAATTGAGTACAGAAATCTTGAATAGCTAATCCATGTTGTCCAAGAGCTGGTCCAACTGGAGGGGCTGGATTTGCTCCACCACCTGGAATTTGTAATTTAATTTGTGTTACTAATTTTTTTGCCATATTTTTATATTATTTTTATTTCTTGTCTGCCGGTAGGCAGGTCTAACGAGAAGCGCTGAATTTAATCAGCCGTTATTTAGTTATTTATTAAATCTTTTTTGCTTGCAGAGCATCTAGCTCAACCGGAGTTTCACGACCAAACATAGAAACCAATACTTTGATTCTTCCACGTTCAGCATCCACGTTACTAACTTTTCCTTCAAAGTTTTTAAATGGACCATCAATAATTTTAACAAGATCATCAATATCAACATCAATCTTATGTTCCGCTTCTTTTTTACTTGTTCTTTTTAGGAGTGCGTCAACTTCTTTTTGATCGATTGGAGTTGGAGTAGTACCAGATCCAATAAATCCAGTTACATTCGGAGTGTTTCTGACTACATACCAAGAATCATCTGTTACCATCATTTCAATTAAAACATATCCCGGGTAAATCTTTTCTTCTACTGTTACACGTTTACCATTTTTAATTTTAATTTTCTTTTCTTTAGGAACAATAACACCAAAAATTTTGTCAGTCATAGAAAAAGATTCAATTCTTTGTTCTAGATTGTGTTTTACGTTTTCTTCGTAACCAGAGTAAGTATGTAATACATACCAACGGCGACCTAGGTCTAGGGTTTGTTTAGCCATATATTTTTTTAAATTATTTTTTCAAGACCAATATTTAAGAAGTAGTCTAAAATGCCCAAGAATAAAGCCATGCCAATGCTCATAGCAATAACAAGTAAACTGTAATTAATAGTTTGCTTTTGAGTAGGCCAAGTTACTTTACGCATCTCTGCGTATGAACCAATTAAATATTCTTTAAGATCTGTAAGTAGTTTCATATTCCGTTTTATTAAATGAATCCCTTTGGGATATTTTTTAGTATTTAAAAACAGCCTCTGTGGGCTAATTTCATTAGAGTTATATTAACATTAATTTTATTTTTTGTCAAGGGCTGGTATTATTGTCTGTGTAAAAAGTAATTAAATCGCTTAACCATGCATATTTTAGCCTTTTTGTTAACCCTGTAGCATTGACAAAAACCATATTTTATGTTATCATTAAGGCGCTTTAAAAAGCTGAGAATTAATTAATTTTTACTATAATAAAAAATTTCTTAAATGCATGTGGTCCAATAACCCAGGTGTTACGAATAGAGATTCTTTAATAGAGTAAAACTCTAATCTTCAAAAAAATATGCCTTACCTAAGCCAAGTCTTAAACATTAAGGTAGAGGACAGTGCTGATAATGTAATTGGAAAATTACAGGATATTTTAATTGCTCCAAAACCTGGAATGTACGACCCGATAGAACTTATTTTAATCAAAAATAAGAAAAAAGAATTTTGTATTCCGTATAGTGCGATTGATACTTTTAGCACAAAAGAAGTCTCTCTTAAAACAATGTTATCAAAAACAGAGATTTTAGAAGTGCCTGATAACCATTACACATGGCTTAAGCGTGATGTTTATGATCAACAAATTGTTGATGTAGAAGATGCTCGAGTAGTGCGTGTGAATGACCTTCGTCTTGGAAAGATAAAAGGGGAAATGAAAGTTTTGGCAATCGGAGTTGGTTTTAAAAGTCTTCTTCGTCGTCTAGGAATGGACAAACTTGATATTTTTAATTTTTTTAAAGTTAATTTAATTGAGTGGAGAAAAACTCAACTTGTAAAAAATGGTTTACAAATTGATACTTTGTCTAAAGAAATGAAAACTTTGCATCCAGCTGATTTGGCAAATATTATTGAAGATTTAACGCTTGACCAAGGTAGAGAGCTTGTGAGTTCTCTTGATGATAAATCTGCGGCAGAAGTTGTAGAGGAACTTGATCCAGAACTTCAAAAAATACTTGTTGATCACCTAGGTCCAGAAAAAGCTTCTACCATTTTAAAGAAAATGTCTATTGATGAAATTGTGGATTTGATGCAGATGCTTCCAAAGAGTGAAGTGGGTGAATACCTGTCATATTTAGAAAGTAAAAAACAAGATGAGGTTGAAGAATTGATTCGTTATGATGATGACTCAGCTGGTGGACTTATGACAACTGATTATGTGGCTGTTAATCCTGATCAAACTGTTCGTGATGTAATAAATGTGATTGAAAAAATCTCTGCTAGTATGAGGTTTATTTTGTATGTGTATGTTTTGGATGAAAATAAAAAATTATTGGGAGCAGTTTCAATGAGAAAACTTTTGATTGAAAAAGAAGATGTAAAGATGAAAGATATTTACAAACCGCTTTCAAGTATTTCTGTACTCGATATAGATGATAAGTTAAATGATATTGTAGAATTGATGACAAAATATAACTTGTTTACAGCGGCTGTTATTAGTCAGGCAGGAAAAATGAAAGGTTTGGTTTCGATTGATGATGTGATGAGAGAACTTAAGCCGAATGCATAAAGAGGGTGCATCATTAAATATCATTTCTGCTACAATCTCATAATTTTAATTAAAATTACTTCAAAATTTTTTAGTTTAGCCCGCTAAACCTCAAAATTTATTCAGTAATTTTTATATAAAATTCTGAAATCTCGCTACGAAAGCATATTTAAAGATACACCCTATATGAAGCCCAATCCCATACAATATGGAAAATACAACCACAACAAAAAAAGCTTGGTACCTGCGCCTTTTTATGGTGTTCGCTCTAATGGGGCCAGCCATAATTGCCGGGACTGCAAATAATGATGCAGGTGGAATCTCTACCTATGCTTTTGCTGGCTCACAATTTGGTTATCTACTTCTTTGGGTTTTAACTTTGAATTTTATCACCCTTGCCTTTACCCAAGAAATGGGAATTCGTTTAGGTACTTTTACTGGAAAGGGTTTGGCAGCTTTAATTAGAGAAAGGTTTGGCGTACGCTGGACTTTTTTTGCTTTAACAATACTTTTGATTGCGAATGTTGCTGTAGCAGTTGGTCAGTTTGCAGGTATTGCGGCAGCTTTAGAGATTTTTAATATTTCAAAATATTTTACAATTCCATTTTTCTCAGCAATAATTTGGTTAGTTTTGTATAAAGGAGATTTTAAAAAAGTAGAAAAAATATTTTTAACAATTTCTTTATTCTTTCTTGTGTATATAGTTTCGGCTGTAATGGCAAAACCAGATTGGATAGAAGTGGCTCGCGAGTCTATCACTCCTCACATTTCTTTTGACCCTCTTTATTTTTATGCTCTGCTTGGTGTGATGGGAACAACAATTACTCCTTGGGGTCAGTTTTTCATTCAATCGTATGTGGTTGATAAAGGAGTAGATAAAAAACATTATAAATTTCAAAAATTAGAAGCAGTGATTGCCTCATTTTTTGCATGTTTTATTGCAGCAATGATAATTATCACTACTAAACAAACTTTATTTGATAATGGGATTGTAGTGGATAGTGCCGAGAGTGCAGCTTTGGCACTCGTACCAATTCTAGGAGATTTTGCAAAGAATATTTTTGGTATTGGATTTTTATTTGCAGCCTTGCTCGGAGCTTTTATTTTACCCCTCACAACAAGTTATTCAATTTGTGAAGCACTTGGTTTTGAACATGGAATGGATACAGATTTAAAAGATGCGAAGATTTTTTATGGAATAATTTTATTTGTAATTGTGTTTTCAGCTGCGTTTGTACTCATTCCTGGGGTTCCTCTTTTTAAAACAATGATTGCTGCTCAAGTTTTAAATGGAATTTTACTGCCAATTATTTTAATATTTTTAATGATTCTAGTTAATAGTTGGAAAAGACTAGGGCTTCCAGAAATGGGAAAGTTTGGAAAGATTGTTTATAATCTTGTTGGCTGGGAAGCAGTTATTCGCTTATCACTCATTTCAATTTTACTTGTTGCTTTTACACTTTTCCCTCAATTGATGGATAGTTTGAAGAGCTTGTTTTAAATACCTCGTTATTTCGACCGGAGTGGAGGAATCTCTTAAATAATATAAAATAAAAACTACCGTATTAAACGGTAGTTTTTATTTAATTAATTCTTCTTGTCTAAATCCTTTATCAAATTCTTCAAATCGGTCTTCTACCAATCTTTTTATTTTTTCTTTGAAGTTTTGTTTATCAAATTTTTTGGAATGTTCCCTTATCTCTTGTTTTTCCCAATTATAGTTTTCAAATTTTAGGAGCGTATCGAGCAAAGATTCCCAAGTTTGTTTATAGAAAAATAATCCTGTAATGTTTTCTACCACACTTTCACTAGCTCCACCTTTGTAGTATGCGATGACCGGTCGCCCCGATGCCATTGCTTCAACCGATACAATCCCAAAATCTTCATATTGAGGATTGATAAATCCACGAGATTCACTTAGGAGTTTTGATTTTTCCTCATCTGTAATGTTTCCTAAAAATTCTATATTGTTTTTGGCAATTTTTTTCAGGTATTTTTCCTCAGGACCTACCCCAAATATTTTTAAATTCCAACCAAGCCTGTTAAATGCTTTGATAGCTAGGTCAATCCTTTTATAGGGAACTAGACGTCCTCCAGCAACAAAATAATTTTTTGTATGTTGGGTTGTGTAGAATTTAGTTGTATTAACCGGAGGATAAAGTACTTGAGCTTCTCGTCTGTAATATTTTTTGATTCTATTTTCTACAGTCTTAGAATTAGCAATAAAATGATCTACACGGTTCGTGGAAAGTGTATCCCAAAGTCTCATTTTGTGAAGCACTCCAGATAAAATAGTTTTAACTACGAAATTATATCGTAAATCTGATAGGTATTTATGTGTTCCAGCCCACAGAAATCTGGGAGGAGTATGACAATAGCAGATATGTAAAGTTTCAGGATTAGTTATTATACCTTTGGCAAAACCAGATGCAGATGAGAGGACAACATCAAAATCACCAAGATCATGTTTTTCTGTGGCCATGGGCATGAAGGGAAAGTACCATTCATAATTTTTATTTACTCTCGGAAGTTTGCTTAAAAAAGTTTCTTTTATTTTAGATTTTTCAAAACCTTTAATTTTTTCTTTATCATGAAATAAAACAAAAATAGGTGCTTGGGGCCAAATTTCTGTGAAAGATTTTAAGACCTTTTCTGCACCCCCATTTTGTGAAAGATAATCGTGTACGAGCGCAATGCGCATAATTTTCAATTCTTAATTTTCAATTTTCAAACAATTTTCAATTCTTAATTTTCAATTTTTAAATCTATATTTATTTTAGAAATTAGAATATTAGAAATTGTTTAGAAATTATGAATTAGAAATTAGAAATTTTTACAGTGCTCCTGTTTTTTTAAGAACTATAAAAGGAGTTTTGACCAAGATAACAATATCAGTTAAAAGACTCCAATTTTCTATATAAAAAATATCAAGTTTTGCTTCTTCGGAAAATTCTAAATTACTACGTCCTGAAATTTGAGATAGGCCAGTTATTCCAGGCTTAATAGTTAAAACCTGTCTATGTTTTTTTTCATATTTCTCTACCTCTCTAGGTTGATGAGGACGAGGACCAACTAAACTCATTTCTCCCTTTAAAACATTTATAAATTGTGGAAGTTCATCAAGACTCCAGCGACGGATAAAACCACCAAATTTTGTAATTCTAGGATCATTTTTAATTTTATAAATTGGACCTTTTTTAATACTTTGTTTATCAATTAATTCCTGTTCTTTTTTTAGAGCTTCTTTTCCACTATCACCAAATTGTTCACCAGTTGATAATTCTTTTTTCATCGATCTAAATTTTAAAGTAAAGAATTTAATACCTGCTTGTCCAACTCTTTTATTTTTGTAAATTACCGGTCGTCCAGTTTCAATTAAAATTCCCAGAGAAGTTAGAATAAAAAGTGGAGAAGATAATATTATTAAAATCAAGCTTCCGATGATGTCAAAACTTCTTTTTACAATACTGCCCCAAGCACCAAGTCTAGTTCGTTTTAATTCAATAATAGGAATTCCAGCAACAGTGCTGATAGTCATATTGGCAGAAACAGTTGTAAATAAATCAGCTGAATATTTTAAAGTAATATGATTTTCATTAGCAAAGTCAATTGCGAGAATAGTTTCTTCTTCATTGTTTTTTGTATTTGCTAAAATTATTTCATCAGGCAAGTTATTTAAAATTTCTTTTTTTGCATCACCATTAAAGTTTTTGTAATAACCTGTTATCTTATAACCCAACCCATGTTTAGTTTCTAAAGTTTCTTTGATTTCTTTTGAGATTTTGTTGTCACCAATAACTACTGTATGACGCAACCCAAAACCATTTTTTCTAAGCAATATTTTTAAAGCTTTAATAAATATTCTGCCGAGTGAGACATAAAGAACAGCAATTAACCATCCTGCTAAAACCAAGAAACGAGAATCAAATTTTTGCATTGTAAAAAAGACATAAATTGTAATAGCAGCAAAACTTGTAGAACAGGCAAAAAATATTTTACCTAGGTCTTTCAATAGTTTTTGATTGGGGTTAGTGTGATAGAGTCCGGCAATTATAAAAACTAATATCCAAAAAACAGCTACTATTAATACGAGTGGCCAATACCTATCCCAAGTTAAGTTTTGTTCGAAGAAAATTGGTCTAAATTGGACTATAAAATCAGAAAACCTTAAAAAATAGGCAGTAAAACCAGCTAAAATCAACATTAAAAAATCAAGAGGTAATTTTAAAAAAGTAAAAAATAATTCAAATCGTTTCATATTTTTTTATTGTTTTATTAGTATGTTACATTGTTTGTATAATACGCTAAATTTGTCTTGCGGTCAATTAAGTAAAGAGGTATAATATAATTACTAATTAATAAAAAGGGTATGTCTGAATATAGTCAAAAATCTATTGAATCTTTTTTTGCAGAGTATGGCATAAGTGATCCAGATGATAAAGCCAAGATTTTGCCCGAGATTACTGATACCATATATAATTACAATATGGCAGTAATTAAGGTAGAAAAAGAATTAGATGAGTATAAGAAAAAACAGGCTTTAGTAGGGGTAGAGGAGTGGCACAGTAAAATCGATGAGATCTTTACTGATTTTTTAAAAAAATAGCACATGTCATTTAATAGACCAACAGCTCTAATAGTATTAGATGGTTTTGGGATTGCTCCTGCCAATAATACAAACGCAGTTTCTTTGTCCGAGAAGCCTTTTTTTGACTCTTTAATTAAAACTTATCCATCCATGCTTTTGGAAGCATCGGGTTTAAGTGTTGGTCTGCCAAGAGGAGAAGTTGGAAATTCTGAAGTTGGGCATTTGACTATTGGTTCTGGAATCCTTCGATATCAAAGTTTGCCAAGAATAGATAAATCAATTTCAACAGGTCACTTTTTTAAATTACCAGAAATGATTGATATAGAAGAGAGGGTTAAAAAAACAGGTTGTAAGTTACATATTATGGGTTTGATTGGAAATGGTGGAGTGCATTCTTCTCAAGAACATTTGGAAGCTTTGGTTACATTTTGTAAAAAAACAAAAATTTGGAAAAATACTTTCCTGCATACTTTTTTAGATGGACGTGACACATCTCGAGATGTTGGAAAAGTATTTATGGAAAGTTTGATTGATTATTGTGAAGGAGAAGATCATATCGCGAGTATTGGTGGGAGATATTTTGCAATGGATAGAAATAAAAATTGGGATAGAATTGAAAAAGCATATCATTCAATTGTAAATGCTAAAGCGGAAAAAACTGGAAATGATCCGATAAAAGTAATTGAAGAATCTTACGGGAAAGAAATTTATGATGAAGAATTTGAACCGACAGTGATGTTGAATAAAAAAGGAGAACCAGTAACAACGGTAGAAGATGGGGATATAGTTTTATTTTTTAATTTTCGTGCTGATAGAGGAAAACAAATGACGCAAGCTCTGAGCGTGAAAGGTTTTGATAAATTTAAAGTAAAAGAAATGCCGAATTTGAAAGTTGTTACTTTTGCTGAATATTCAAAAGACTTGCCAGCGGATGTGTTGTTTGCTCCAGAAATTGTAAAAAATCCAATGGCAAAAGTTGTTTCATCTTATAATTTAACACAGTTGCATGTTGCAGAAACAGAAAAATATGCTCATGTCACTTTTTTCTTAAATGGTATGCAGGAAGACAAATTTGCTGGCGAAGAAAGATTGCTTATTCCTTCTCCAAGTGTGGCAACTTATGATGAAAAACCAGATATGTCTGCGGTAGAAATTACCAAAGGAATTTTAAAATCTTTAAAAGAAGATAAAACAGATTTCTACTGTGTTAATTATGCTAATCCTGATATGGTTGGTCATACTGGTAATCTTGACGCGACGGTTAAAGGCATACAAACAATGGATGCTTGTTTAAATAAAGTTGTCACAGAGATTGTTAAACGTGGTGGGCAGGTTTTTATAGTATCTGATCATGGCAATTCTGAAGAGATGATTAACCTATCTACTGGAGAGATTGATAAAGAGCATAATATTTATCCTGTACCTTTTATTGCTGTAGGAAATAAATTTAGAGATCAAGGAAATGCTGAAATTTACAAAGGTGATATGTCTAGCTTAACTCCAGTTGGTATTTTGGCTGATGTCGCTCCAACGATTTTAACTCAGATGGATTTAGAATTACCTCCTGAAATGACAGGGATGAATCTATTCTAACCACTAATTTTTTAACACTAATCACACCAATTAGTATTCGTGAGATTGGTGAAAAAGAGATTTGTGGTTTGTGGATAACTTTATTTGCTAAGTATAGCCAAAAAAATATAAGCATGTTATACTTTATTTAAGTTAATTATTAAACACAAGTAGTAAAGACTCTTTTTACTACTTGTATCTTCCTTTGAAAGGGGGTGAATACTATGAACAAAGCAGAATTTACTCAAGCTCTAGCCGATAAAGCTGGAACTTCAAAGAAAGATGCTGAAACTATGTTGAACGCTTTTGTAACAGTTGTAACTGATACATTAAAAGCTGATGACGTTGTAGCTATTACAGGTTTCGGTGCTTTCTCAGCAAAAATGCGTGCAGCTCGTGTTGGTGTTAATCCACAAAATCCTACACAAAAAATTAACATCCCCGCAGTTAACGTACCTAAATTTAAAGCAGGTAAAGGCCTAAAAGATGCCCTTAAATAAGGACAATCTTTTCTAGAATTTTAGAAACAAAAAACCGCCATAATGCTTGGTGGTTTTTTGGTTGGTAAAAACTGTTGACTTTTATAATAAAATGTTATATAATGTTTCTGTCTATTAACCAATACGGCCCCATCGTCTAATGGTTAGGACACCAGGTTTTCATCCTGGTAATAGGGGTTCGATTCCCCTTGGGGTCACAATAATAAAATAGCCACTCTCAAAACTGAGAGTGGCTATTTTATTATTGTGACTTTTGGGAATCGAACATTGGGGTGGTAGGGGAAAAGGTTTCCCCTACATTTGGAGGAGGGCACACGGGAACCCGACCGTGCCCACCATCCGCCTTGAGGCGTCAGCCGATTGGCAGGCGGGAGGTTGCCCGTGAGAGGAGCTTGCGACGAGTGAGCTTCCCCTTGGGTATTATTTTTACTTAACTACCCCTGGCAACGAAGTTCTTTCGGAAGAAAGAACAAGGCGGAATTCCCCTTGGGGTCACATAAATAAAATACCTGCCGTTATACTTCAGTAGGTATTTTGATTTAAATAACTTTATGATATAATATAATTATCTATTGAGATTGACAAAAGTAATAAAATATAGTATTATTTATCAACTATGCCTATTACAAAAAGAATTAAAGATCAATTTATTAAATTAATTTTGGGGGATTTATCTTTGCCAAGAGGACTTTTTGAATTATCAGAATATTTTAGACATTATGCTCCTATTAATTTTGAGTATAAAAAAGAAGGTGGAGAAATAATAGCGATTAGTACAAATTTTAGATATGGTTCTATAGTTACATCTGCAACTAATCAAGAAGAATTAGATAAAAAAATTAAAGATGCAATACTTACTTCTTTTAGTATCCCTTCTTCTTATGAAAAAGAAGCCAAGGTTATTAACTTAAAAGAAAAAAAGGAGTATGCCCTCGCTTAGTGAATTACCAGGTGAAATTAAAAGAAAAAAATTAACCAAGGCTTTAATACGTCTTGGTTTTGAAATTGATAAAAGAGGTGGTGATGGTAGTCATTATAAAATTAATTGTCCTAATAAAAAAATAATTGCTTTACCACAGAAAATTAGTAAAAATGTACTCTATTATATTTTAAAAGAAATTAAATCTTATTCTGGCATTACTTGGAATGAAATTAAAGATAAATTGTAGAGCTTTATTGATTATCTTATTTAAAAATAGTACTTACTTGTGGTAAGTACTATTTTTTATTTTTGTTTGTATTATTTATCTAGCGTATTCAATAGCTTTTGTTTCTCGCAAGACTGTTACTTTAATTTCTCCAGGATATTGAAGTTCTTGTTCAACCTTACGAGCTACATCTTTGGCAAGTTGATAAGCTGCGTAGTCATCTATTTCATTTGGTGAAACAAATATTCTAACTTCACGCCCAGCTTGAATGGCATAAGTTTTTTCAATACCAGGAAAATCACCAGCTACTTTTTCTAAGTCTTCTAGTCTTGAAATATATTGTTCATAAGTATCTTTTCTTGCTCCAGCACGAGCACCAGAAATAGCATCAGCTACTTTGGCAATTACAGAGAAAATACCTTCGGGTTTATCCATGTGATGGTCGCGAGCTGCTTTAGCGATATCTTCATCCATATTAAATTTCTTTAATATTGTATAGCCAATTTCTGGATGATTTCCTTGAGTTTCTTGATCAACCGCTTTACCAATATCATGGAAAAATCCACATTTTTTAGCTTTTGCTTGGTCAACTCCCAATTCAGCAGCAATCAAAGATGATAGATGTCCAATTTCCGTAGAATGATTTAAAATATTTTGTCCGTAAGAAGTACGGTATTTTAAACGTCCAACAATATTTACTAATTTTGGATCAATTCCAGTAATTCCCATTTTATATAAAGCTTCTTCACCAGCTTTTTTAATTTCTAATGATAATTCTTGTTTTGCTATTTCAATAAATTCTTCAATTCTAGCTGGTTGAATTCTACCGTCAGCAATTAATTTTTCTAAAGCAATTTTTGCAATTTGACGACGGATAGGAGAGAAGCCAGAAATCATAATTGTTTCTGGAGTTTCGTCGATTATAAGTTCACAGCCAGTTAATTTTTCAATTGTTTTAATATTGCGTCCTTCTTTACCGATAATTCTTCCCTTCATTTCTTCGCTGGGGATAGTCACTGTTGAAGAAGTTGTTTCAGCAGCGTGAGATGATGCGCATCTCTGAATTGCATCAAGTATAATTGCTTTTGCTTTTTCATCATAAACGTCACTAGCTTCTTTATCTAGTTTAATTGTGCGAGACATCAAAGCATCGCTAGAATCTTTTTTAACTTCTGCCAATAATTGTTCAGTAGCGTCTTCACGAGATAGTCCAGCTACCTCGGCTAATTTTTCTTTTTCTTCTTCGCGGAGTTGTTTAATTTGTTGTTTGATGTTATTTACCTTGTCTATTTTTTCTTGTAATTTTGTTTGTTTATCTTGAAATTCCAATATTTTTTGATCAAACATTGATTCGCGGCTGTTTAATCTTGTTTGGATATCACGAAGTTCTTGACGAATTTTCTTTTCTTCGTTTTTTGCTTCGTCAAGTATTTTTTCTGCTTTATCTTTTGCAGTTAAAATGAGTTCTTGTTGTTTTGTTTTTGTCTCTGTAAGTAATTTTTGTGCTTTAGCTTCAATTGAGTTGGCTTGAGCTTGAGCCATTTTTTTACGAACAAAATAACCGACTAATAGACCTACTACTATGGCTACTACAGCTGTAATTATAATTTGAATTTCCATAAATTATATGTTATTTTTATTTTTAATTATTTTTACATACCTACTAAATATATTAGTTAGAATGTAATCCTTGTATATATTTTCATCACTTGCTCGGAAAAGTAAAACTTTTGGCTTTCCTTTTCACTCGCTTCGTTCGAAAACAAAAAAACTTTCTTAAGACTCGGGGTCAAGATTTTAGGTCTAAGTTTTTTGGATTTTAAGAAGTTTAAATTAGAAAATTCGCGCTTTTTAAGCGTTTTTTTGAGTGTTTTGAAGTGTTTTTCTAATTAGTTTCATTTTAAGCAAATTTATTTGTGTATTCTTTGCGGTTTCTCAATTCTTAAATCTTTTTTCTTAGATCTTTATTCTTATCGGACGAGTCATTTAATATTTAATTTGTAAATACATTGTATCATGATTTGGTAAATTTGTCAATAAAAGAGTTAAACGGTACTTTTCTAGCTCTCCACAATTTATGTTTTCCAATCCTTGTTCTTTTGAGCTCGTCACAATATGCACCGACACCTAACTTTTGTCCGATGTCGTGCGCAAGGGTGCGGATGTATGTTCCGGTAGAACATTTAACGTGGATACTTAAATATGGATACTTATATCCAGTAAGCTTTATTTTATAGATTTCTATTTCACAAGGTCTTCTTTCTATCTCAATTCCTTGGCGCGCCAGTTCGTAAAGTTTTTTACCTTTTACCTTTTTGGCAGAGAACATTGGAGGGATTTGAGATTGTTTGCCTAGAAAAGTTTTTAAAACTTCCCTGACTTGTTTTTTAGTTATTTTATTAATACTGTCATCCCCCAATCCAGTTGAGGGCAGGCTCTGAACTTGTTTCAGGATTTCTCCTGTACAATCATAAGTATCCGTTGTTGCACCCAATTTCAAAACTGCTTCATAAACTTTTGGAAGATTTTTAAATTCATCAAGTCTTTTTGTAGATTCACGCCCAACACCAATAATCAAAAGACCAGTAGCAAACGGATCAAGTGTGCCAGCATGACCAACACGAATGTTTTTGGTAGTGGGGTCAATACCGTATCTATTAAGATTTTTACGTACAAACGATCGTATGTATGCCACCACATCGTGTGAGGTCCAATCAACAGGTTTGTTTATTAATAAGAAATTTAGTTTCATAATTTTTGAAAGTAAGGTATAAGTTTCTTTTTATTTTAACATAAATTTGAAAAAAAAGAATCGCCGACGTTGCCGTCGGCGACTAGGAGATGAACTTTGCCTGTGTTTAGCAGGTAGTGGTTCTTTGAGAGATTTTTTTGATGAGTGCCATCATCGCACCATTTCCAAGTTGGAGCATTTCCAAATTCGCCATGGCGAAAACGTTCTGTTTGAACATCCTTGTGTATCTCCGGTTTTCTCGGTCCAGTGTAATGAACCATTTGCCGAGTGGTATGTTTTTCGTCAACTCTTCCCAGTCGGAAATCTTGACCTTGTACATTTTGCCCCCTCGGCCGAATACAGCGACCTTGTCTTCGTTTTCTGGCTTAATTCTAACACCAGTAAAAAATTGGGTCGGGTCGGGCATGTTCCTTATCCTCTCTCTAAAATGTTATACTACTTAAGTCACCTCTTTCCCTATCTATATACAGTATAACAAAATATGGTAAAAGTCAACCTAGAAAGCTCAAATTCATTTTTTAAGGCTGGTAATTGACTTTTTGCCTAATTTACAGTATAATAATTTTAATTATAATTTAATAAAACTTAATTACATGAATGTATCCGAACTAGCCAGACGCTTAAGAGTCAACCCTAAAAAAATGCTCGAGATCTTACCTGAGTTTGGTTTTGATATTGGTGCAAAAGCAGTAAAAATTGATGATAGAGTAGCTAATCAGATCTCTAAAGAATGGAAAAAGATTACTAGAATTTTAGAGCGTCGCGAACAAGAAGAGATAGAAAAACAAAAAGAATTAGAAAAACAAGCTCGTAAAGAAAGCGGAGTAGAACTTGTGATTGCTTCAAAAATTACCATCAGAGAACTATCTGAAAGAATGGATATTCCAGTGAATAAATTGATAATAGAATTAATGAAAAATGGAATTCTTGCTTCTCAAAATGAAAATATTGATTTTGATACTGCTTCTATTATCTCGCAAGATTTAGGTTTTACAGTTAAAAAAGAAGAAGAGATGGAACAAGAAGATGATTCAGGAGAAAAACATCTAGAAGGATTGGAAAAGGCATTGGCAGATGGAGATAGAACAACTCGAGCTCCTGTTGTGGTTGTGATGGGTCATGTTGACCATGGTAAAACAAGATTGCTTGATGCAATCCGTAAAGCAAATGTGATTGATACAGAAGCCGGTGGAATTACTCAACATATTGGTGCTTACCAAGTAGATTGGAAAAATCCAAAAACAGAAGGCTTGTCTACCGATAGGCAGGAAAAAAGAGATTTAACTTTTATTGATACTCCAGGGCATGAAGCTTTTACAGTTATGAGAAGTCGTGGTGCAAAAGTTGCTGACATTGCAATTTTGGTTGTGGCGGCAGACGATGGTGTAAAACCTCAAACTTTGGAAGCAATAGAAATTATCAAAGCAGCGAAACTTCCGGTTGTGGTGGCTGTCAATAAAATAGATAAAGAATCTGCTGATCCTCAAAAAACTAGAACAGAATTATCTCATCATGGAATGGTGACAGATGAATGGGGTGGAGATGTGCCGATGGTAGATATTTCTGCAAAAGAAAACTTACATATTGATAAGCTACTCGACACTTTACTTATCATAGCTGATATGAATGAAGAAAATATTAAAGCTGATGCCACGAGACCAGCAGCAGGAACTGTGATTGAAGCTCATGTGGATAAAGGTGAGGGTCCAGTTGCAACTGTCTTGATTCAGACTGGTACTTTAAAAGCAAATGATCCGCTTGTAGTTAATGGAGAAATATATGGTAAAGTGCGGGCAATGAAAGATTACAAAGGTAAAAATTTAAAAACCGCTGGACCATCAACTCCAATTAGAATACTTGGTTTTAAAATTGCTCCGGCTGTTGGAGACGTTTTAGATGTTGGAAGTTCTAAAGGGGCTGAAAAAATTGATTTAAAAAATAAAAGAGTAGAACAAGCAGGAGCAGAAAAATATACTTTAGTAAAAGAAACAGAAGAAGATGATGATGAAAAAGTAAAAGCACTAAACATTGTTGTAAAAACTGATGTTCTTGGATCTCTCGAAGCAATTGTGGCTTCAATTTCAAAATTAAGAAATGAAGAAGTGCAAGTTTCAATTATTAGTAAAGGTTTAGGAAACATTAATGCGGATGATGTGGCTCGGGCTTCGGCTGCAGGGGCAGTTGTTTATGGATTTAATGTTGTAGCTACTCCGGTTGCCCAAGATTTGATGGATGAACAAGATGTTGATTTTGTGCAGTATAAAATTATTTATGACTTGATTGATGATGTGAAAGAACGACTTGAAAAATTATTGTCAGCTGAGAAAATTACTACAGAGCTTGGAACATTAGAAATCAAAGCAGTGTTTAGAGCAGAGAAAAATAAAACAATTGCTGGTGGTTTGGTAAAATCTGGAAAATTATTTACTGGAGAAAAAGTAAGAATAACCAGAGGGGGAGAATCAGTTGGTATTGGTAAGATAGAGAAATTACAAATTGGTCAGCAAGTTGAGAAAAAAGTACCTGAGGGGTCAGAGTGTGGTTTTGAGTTTACTGGTAAAACAAAATTAGAAAAAGGTGATATAATAGAAGTGTATAAGGAAGAGGAGAAGAAGAAGGAATTGGTTTTAGATAAATAAAAAAACACCCGCCTATCCACATTATTATTGTTGTGGTGGCGGGGGTATAGTCTGATTTGAAAAAGGAAAGAACATTTTTAACATCCAAAGTCTAGTGTACACGCACAGAAAATGATGAATAAAATCGCGATAATAATACCTACAGCCGGAACGATGTCTCCGCTATGAGAATCCTTAGACGGATCGCTCGGTTTGCGACCTGTCCCCCAGTCTTTACCTGCATGTCCATTGTGTCGTCTGCTTCGTTGTTTGGCAAAGGGACTATAATTGATTTTAGGGTGTTCGGCACGTCCGTTGCCTTTACTCATCTATCCCTCCTAGTCTTATAAGATAGTTGTCTTACTAAAATTTATAACATATTAATTTATATGCGTCAATCAAAACTATTTACAAAAACCTCAAAAGAGAATCCAAGCGGGGAAGTAAGTCTAAATGCACAGCTTTTAATTAAGGCTGGTTTTGTTAATAAAGAAATGGCGGGAGTATATGCTTATTTGCCACTGGGCTTGCGTGTCATAGAAAAAATTAAGAGTATAATAAGAGAGGAAATGAATGCAATTGGTGGGCAGGAGATTATAATGTCTGCTCTTCAGCCTAAGGAAGTTTGGGAATCAACTGGTCGTTGGGATGATAAAGTAGTGGATGTTTGGTTTAAATCAAAATTAAAAAATGAAACAGAAGTTGGTTTTGGGTGGTCTCATGAAGAACCAATTACTGAAATGATGAAGAAATTTCTGTCTAGTTATAAAGATTTTCCAGTAAGTACTTATCAATTTCAGACAAAATTAAGAAATGAATTACGCGCTAAAAGTGGTATTATGAGGGGGCGTGAGTTTGTCATGAAAGACCTTTATAATTATGATATCGATGAAAAAAGGCATTTAAAATTTTACGACAGCGTAAAAGATGCTTATATGAATGTTTTTAAGCGCGTTGGTTTAGGTGATATAACTTATATGACATTTGCGACTGGCGGAGCATTTACTAAATATAGTCACGAATTTCAGACAATTACGGAAGCAGGAGAAGATATTATCTACGTCAATAAAGAAAAAGGAGTTGCTGTAAATGAAGAAGTTATGGACGAGTCTATTCTTAAAGAGTTGGGGGTAAAAAAAGAAGAATTAACTAAAGTTAAATCAGCTGAGGTTGGAAACATATTTAATTTTGGAACTGCGAAATGTGATGATATGAGACTAACCGTAACTGATAAAGAAGGTAAGCAGATCCCTGTATATCTTGGATCGTATGGAATTGGAGTGACCCGTTTAATGGGCGTTTTAGCTGAGCATTTTGCTGATGATAGGGGTATGATTTGGCCTAAGAGTGTTGCACCGTTTCAAGTTCATTTAATTTCACTTGGGGATGAAGGAAAGACTGAAGCAGAAAAGATTTACAATACTCTAGTTGAAAAAGGTGTAGAAGTATTATGGGATGACCGCGATATTCAGGCTGGAGCAAAATTTGCAGACTCAGATTTAATCGGAATTCCAAAAAGAATAGTTGTTTCCAAAAAGACATTAGAGAAAAATTCAGTGGAAGTAAAGATGAGAAATAGTGATGAGGCAGAATTAGTTGAAATAGAGAAAATTTAACACACATTGTCATCCTGAGGAATCGAAGGATCCCTTTTAATGTTACTCTGAACTAGTTTCAGAATCTCTTGCATATCATCTCGACCGAAATGCAACATAGTGTAGTGGAGAAATCTTTTAAACACACTTGCTTATAAATGAAATTAATAACCAAACAAATAGCACCTCTGTAAGAGGTACTTTTTTATTTTCTTGCCAAAGTTTTTAAATTAAAGTAAAATAAAGATACTTAATAATTAAAAATTCAATCCGTATGGAACATAATTTTACAGACGATAATTTTGAAGGAGAAGTTTTAAAATCAGATGTACCAGTATTAGTAGATTTTTGGGCACCTTGGTGTGGTCCTTGTCAAATGATGGGCCCTATTATTGACGAACTTGCGACTGACAATGAAAGTAAGGGTATTAAAATTGGTAAAGTAAATGTTGATGAAAATAGTTCTATTGCGGGCAAATATAATGTAATGAGTATTCCGGCTTTTAAAGTCTTTAAAGATGGTGAAGTTATTGATGAATTAGTAGGTGGTGTTCCAAAAGAAAAACTTCAAGAAATAATTGATAAACATACTTCTTAAATCTTAACTTTTTTTCTATGAAAAAAGCGATAAAAATAATACTAGGTGTAATTGGAATTACTCTGGTAGTTTTGTTAGTACTCGTTGTTGTAAATTATGTTCAACATAATTTAGTTGCAAGTACTGGTTCAAATGGTAATTATGAAATGGCATATGATAGTGCTAATTCTACTGGTTTAAGTGCTGGTTCTGGTGGGTTTTTATCAAAAACAATGAATGTTTCAAACCAAGTACGACATGAATCAGCACAAGAAGATAACGGTGATGTTGAAGCTGTGATTGAAGACAGGATGATAATTAAAACAGGTTCACTTGAAATGGTTGTAGAAGATGTATCTGTTTCAATTGAAAAAATAGCAGAATATACTGGGAATATTGATGGCTTTGTTGTATCAAGTAATATGTATAAGCGAAATTCAATTCCCTATGGTCAAATAACAGTTCGTATTCCTGTGGAAAAGTTTTCTGCTAGTGTTGATACTTTAAAACAATTAGGAGAAATTAAAAGTGAAAGAGTTGATGGGCAAGATGTAACTGAAGAATATGTTGACATGGATGCTCAAGTTAGAAATTATAGAGCTACCGAAGAACAGTTTTTAAATATAATGAAAAAGGCAACTAGAATAGAAGATATTTTAAATGTTCAGCGTGAGCTTGGGAATGTAAGACGAAGTATTGAAAGGATTGAGGGTAGGATGAAATATTTGACCAAGAGTGCAAGTATGTCAACTTTGACAATTGATCTTTCAACCGATCCAAGTGTTTTGCCTACTATTGAAAAATCTAATAAATGGAAACCGATTGTGGTTTTAAAAACCTCAGCTCGCGCTTTGGTTGAAGTTGGAAAATTAATAGCTAATTTTGCAATATTTTTGGTAGTGTTTATCCCTGTTTGGATTGTAGTTGGTTTGGTCATATGGCTTGGTATAAGAATTTATCAAAGAAATAAACACATAAAAAACCCGAAAGAACCTCAAGTGAATTTTAGAGGGTAGAATTGAAAAAATAAAACAAGAGCGTCTAAAACGGCGCTCTTGTTAATTATATTATAATCATGTTAAAATATTAATCTCTTAATAAAATGTCATTTTTCATTCATCTGTCATTCTGAGGAATCGAAGAATCCCTTAATAATAAAAAATATGCAATCAGCATTTGAAAATGCCTTAGAGCAATTAGAAAAATCTGCAAAGATTTTAGATTTAGATAAAAATATTTTAGAAAAATTAAAAGTTCCGAATATTGTTCATGAAGTTGATATTGAAGTAAAAATGGATAATGGAGAAATGAAAACTTTCAAAGGTTATCGTTCTCAATATAATAATGCTCGTGGTCCATATAAAGGTGGTATTCGTTATCACCCTGACGTAACAGAAGATGAAGTAAAGGCCTTATCTTTTTGGATGACAATGAAGTGTGCGGCAGTTGAAATTCCACTCGGTGGTGGAAAGGGTGGAATTATTGTAAATCCAAAAGAATTATCAGAGGGGGAATTAGAAAGATTGTCTCGCGGGTATATTCAAAAACTTTGGGAGTATTTGGGTCCAACAAAAGACATCCCAGCACCAGATGTTTATACTACTCCACAAATTATGGCTTGGATGATGGATGAATACGAAAAATTGGTTGGTCATCACGCTCCGGGAGTAATTACAGGTAAACCACTTTACCTAGGTGGTTCAGAAGGGAGAGCATATTCTACTGCTCAAGGTGGAGTGTATGTTTTGGAAGAAGCAATTAAAAAAATGGGGAAATCACCCGAAGATACAACCGTAGCAATTCAGGGATTTGGAAATGCTGGAAGTTATATGGCAAAGATTTTACATGGGAAGGGTTATAAAATTGTAGCTGTGTCAGATTCAAAGGGTGGAGTATTTAATGAAGAAGGAATCGACCCTCAAAAAGCAGAAAAGTTAAAACAAGACGGTGGAATTCTTGGTTGTTATTGCACAGGAGCAGTTTGTGATATTGAAGGTGTTGCGACTACTGGTGCATGTCGAAAAATTACAAATGAAGAATTATTAGAACTTGATGTGGATGTTTTGGTGCCAGCAGCTCTTGAAAATCAAATTACAATAGAAAATGCAGGGCAGGTTAAAGCCAAATTAATTGTTGAGCTTGCAAATGGCCCAACTACTCCCGAGGCAGATGAGGTATTATTTAAAAATGGAATAACAGTTGTGCCAGATATTTTGGCAAATGCGGGCGGGGTGACAGTTTCATATTTTGAACAAGTACAAAATGCAATGAATTACCATTGGACAGAAGAAGAAGTTTTGAAGAAATTAAAACCAATTATAGTGGATAGTTTTTATAGAATTTGGGCAACAAAAGAAAAGCATGATATTGATATGAGAACTGCAGCTTTTGTAGTTGCTGTGAGACGTGTAGCTCAAGCGATGGAGGCACGTGGTATAGGTGTGTGATAGCGCGTATTATTCCCGTCCCCAATCAAGTTGAGGATAAACTGGCGGGATTCCAAGATGAAAAATTATTGGGATTGTTTTAATTTTATGCCAGAGTTACCAGAAGTAGAAACAATTAGACGAGATTTAGCCAAGAAAATCCTTGATAAAAAAATCAAGGATATTTTTGTGTTAGATAAAAGGACATTAACCCCAGTTAGACATAGATCTGACATTCGTCAGATGTCTAACGGGGCAAGAAGGTTTAAGAAGATTTTGATTGGTAAAAGTTTTGTTGGAATAGAGAGAAGAGGGAAGTTGTTAATTTTTAAATTAAATACTAATAAATTTTTGTTGGTACATTTAAAAATGACCGGGCAATTAATTTATGAAAAAAAAGGAAATAGTAAAAAACAGAGTGAAATTATAGTAGGTGGGCATGAAGATAAAAATTTTAAACAGGTTGATAAATATGCTCGGGTAGTTTTTGAATTTGAGGATAGTTCAAAATTATATTTTAATGACTTACGAATTTTTGGGTATTTAAAAATTATTAATGAAAAAGAGTTAGAAAAAGTTAAGGAAGGATTTGGGGTAGAACCTTTGTCGCCAGCGATGTCGCCGGCGAAGTCTATGGCGATGTTTAAAAATAAAAAAACAACTATTAAAGCATTTCTCTTAAATCAAAAAAATATTGCCGGCATTGGTAATATATATACAGATGAAATTTGTTTTGCTTGTGGAATTTTGCCCACAAGAAAAGTTAATACTTTAAATAAAAAAGAAATAGAATTGATTTTAAAAAATACTAAGAAGATTTTAAAATTAGCTATTGAAAAAAGAGGAACAACTTTTAATAATTATCGTGATTCTAATGGAAATAAAGGAAATTTTGTTAGTTTTTTAAAAGTATATGGTCGGCAGGGTCAAAAGTGTCAGAAATGTGGTGGGGAAATAAAGAAAATAAAAGTTGCTGGTAGGGGTACTCACTACTGTCCAGTTTGTCAAAGTTAGGTATGCTTGCCCCGTAGTAAAATTACATAGTAATATTTGGTATGGGGCCAAAAATAAAATCCCGAACGCGCGTTCGGGATTGAAGAATGTTGAATGTCGTTGTTTTCCCTACCACTCCCAGGGTGGGGTTTCAGGTGTGGAATCGTTTAAATAATGATCCGCCACTTCTCCTGCCGCCCACACTGTGTAGATGACAATAACAACTAACAGTTTCTTTACCATACTATTCCTCCTTAGTTGAAACCACCCTCATAAGGGTGTTTACTATCTTTTTGGGGTTTGATAGCAAGCAAACCCCAGAACCAATTACAGAAAGTTTCCCAAATTATCACGACATCTCCTCCTCATTTAATTTATAAAAGTATACACTATTTTAGACGTTTTGTCAAGGTTAAGCTTGATTTTTTTCTTTAATTTAGATAAAATTGTAATTAGTTATAATCTTAAGTTATAAATTGAAATATGAATAATTACGATCCAAAGAAAATCGAACCAAAATGGCAGAAATTTTGGGATAAAAAGAAAACCTTTAAAGCTGAAGATAAAAGTAAAAAAGAAAAGTTTTATAGTCTTGTTGAATTCCCGTATCCATCAGGTGCAGGCTTGCACGTTGGGCACCCTCGTCCATACACTGCAATGGATGTAATATCTCGTAAAAAAAGAATGGAAGGCAAAAATGTAATGTTCCCGATTGGCTTTGATGCGTTTGGACTGCCAACCGAAAATTATGCTATTAAAACAGGAAGACCACCGATAGATGTAACAAAGGAAAACATCGCTAACTTTACTCGACAGATTAAATCTCTTGGATTTTCTTTTGATTGGGATAGAATGGTTGATACAACTGATCCAAGGTATTTTAAATGGACGCAGTGGTTATTTTTAAAGTTTTTTGAACACGGTTTGGCTTACAAAAAAGAAATGCCAATTAATTGGTGTGTAGATTGTAAAATTGGCCTCGCAAATGAAGAAGTGGTGGATGGAAAATGTGAGCGTTGTGGTGGAGAAGTAGAAAAAAGAAATAAGAGCCAATGGATGCTTGCTATTACAAAATATGCTGACAAACTTTTGAAAGGACTAAAAGATGTTGATTATATTCCTCAAGCAAAAACACAACAAGAGAATTGGATTGGAAAAAAGACTGGTATTAATATTGAGTATAATATCGAGGGACATGAAGAAAAAGTAGTTTGTTTTACAACTCGTCCTGATACAAATTTTGGTGCTACCTTTGTTGTGATTGGTCCAGAGCATGAACTTGCAATGAAAATTACAACTTCGGATAATAAAAAAGAAGTAGAAAAATATATAAAAGAATCAATGAACAAAAAAGATATAGATAGAATGGCAGAAGGGAAAGAAAAAACAGGTGCGTTTACCGGAGTCTATGCAATAAATAGTTTGACTGGCTACAAGATGCCAATTTATATCGCTGATTATGTTTTGGGCAATGTTGGTACAGGAGCGGTGGTTGGTGTACCAGGGCATGATAAAAGAGATTTTGAATTTGCAGAAAAATTTGGAATAGAAGTTATAAGAGTTGTGGTTGCGAGTGATGGGGATGAAAGTGAAATTAAAAATGTTGATCAAGTTCAAGAGAAGGAAGGTAAGATGGTTAACTCTGAATTTTTAGATGGAATGGATATTCATAATGCGACAGAAAAGATAATGGATCATATGGAAGAAAAAGGATATGGGAAAAGAGTGGTAAATTTTAAACTTCGTGATTGGGTATTTTCTCGTCAAAGATACTGGGGTGAGCCAATTCCACTTGTTAATTGTGAAAAGTGTGGTTGGATTCCGCTCCCAGAAAAAGACCTCCCTCTTGAATTACCAAAAGTAGATAAGTATGAGCCGACTGATACAGGTGAATCACCACTTTCTGCAATGGATGATTGGGTGAATGTTAAATGTCCAAAATGTGGTGGGCCGGCTAAAAGAGAAACAGACACAATGCCAAACTGGGCAGGATCTAGTTGGTATTTCTTAAGATATCTTGATCCTAAAAATGATAAAGAATTTTGTTCGAAAGATTTACTTAAAGAGTGGATGCCTGTTGATTGGTATAATGGGGGAATGGAACATACGGTTCTTCACTTATTGTATTCTCGTTTTTGGAATATCTTTTTCCATGACATTGGACTTGTTCCGGTTTCAGAACCTTACAAGAAAAGAACATCTCACGGAATGATTTTGGCTTCTGACGGAGAGAAGATGAGTAAATCAAAAGGCAATGTGATTAATCCAGATGATATGGTAGAAAAGTTTGGTGCGGACGCAACTCGAACTTATATTATGTTTATGGGTCCGTTTGATCAGGCTGTTGCTTGGAGTACGGACGGGGTCAAAGGTGTTAGAAGATTTTTGGATAAGGTTTGGAATTTGTCTGAAAAATTAGACCTAGATTTTAAGGCGGAAGAATTATCTGGTTTAATGCACAAAACAATTAAGAAAGTTGGCGAGGATATAGAAAAAATGCATTTCAACACAGCAATTTCTCAACTTATGATTTGGGTTAATGAATTATCTAAACATGAGAGAGTAGGAATTGATGAAATGAAAAATTTAAGTTTATTACTTTCCCCATTTGCACCACATATGGCGGAAGAGCTTTGGAAAAATTTAGGGAACTCTGAATCAATTTCTAAAGCAGAGTGGCCTATATATGACGAATCAAAAATTAAGGATGATGTAATAACTCTCGCTGTACAAGTAAATGGAAAACTTCGTGATACTTTAGAAGTTGATGCAGAAATTAGTGACAGTGATGCAAAAGCCAAAGCTTTAGAATCTGACAAGGTTAAAAAATGGTTAGATGGAAACGAGCCAAAGAAAGTAATTTATGTAAAAGGTAAATTGGTCTCAATTGTAGTATAAAAACAATTGTCATCTCGACCGGAATGTAACGAAGTGGAGTGTAGTGGAGAGATCTCTTATAGCAAGTACGTGGCTGGAAAGATTCCTCGACAAGCTCGGAATGACAGGTGGTTTGATTGGTGCTTAATATAAAATACATAATATTAAAATGGAGGGAGTGAAAAAAATAATCTATTCAAAAAGCAAAACGTTTCTGACGTTTTGCTTTTGTTTTATAATAGGCGTTACTATTGCAAGTGGTTTAGAATTGCAAAAAAGTAATTTGTTTTATTTTTTTATTTTAATTTGGTGCCTATTATTTTTGTTAATGGTATTTTGGAGAAAAAGCAACTGTCATCCCGAGCGGAACGATAGTGGAGTCGAGGGATCCCTCCATTCCGCTGACGCTTCAGTCGGGATGACAATAAAACGAAGTTTTATATTTATTTTACCTTGTTTATTATTTTTGATTCTCGGGATATCTAGAGTTTTAGTTGGAGTACCTGATATAAATAAAAGTCACATTGCATTTTATAACGGGGAAACAAAAGAATTTGTTGGTAAGGTTATAAAAGAACCAGATATTAGGATTGGTAAGGCATATTACACTGTGTCTGTTATGGGCATTGTCATTCCGACCGAGGACGGAGGACGAGTGGAGGAATCCCTTAAAGAAAAATTAAGAGATCCCTCCACTTCGGTCGGGATGACAAACGAAGTGAGTGGAAGAGTTAAAATAACTACCCAACTCTATCCTCAGTATAATTATGGAGATGTTTTAAAAATAAAATGTAAATTGCAATCTCCTGAAAATAAAGAAGATACAAAATTTAAGTATGGTAAATACCTAGCTTTGGAAAAAGTTTATAGTGTTTGTTATTATCCTCAGATTATTGGCAACCACCCCACCCTTCGGGCACCCCTCCTTGGTAAGGAGGGGGATAACAATCGTTCTCAATCCTCTGCACCTCTCCTCACACCAGTTCGCTACGGGGCGAGCCTTGGTAAGGAGGGGGATGACAATCATTTTCAATCCCCCCTTTCTAAGGGGGGAAATAAAGGGGGGTTGCCAACAGAGTTTTATAAAAAAATCTTTATTTTTAAATCAAAAATTGCAAATCAAATAAATTTACTTTGGGCAGAACCAGAAGCAAGTTTTATGGCTGGGCTCTTATATGGATATCGAGGTGGTTTTCCAGAATCTTTACAAGAAAACTTTAATAAAACGGGTTTAACTCATATTGTGGCTATATCTGGTTTTAATATTTCTATTATTTCAATTGCCTTAATGTTTTTCCTAATTTATATTGGTTTATATCGTAAACAAGCTTTTTGGGTAACGATTTTCGGAATATTTTTGTTTGTGGTTTTTGTTGGGTCAAGTGCGAGTGTAGTGCGGGCTGGAGTGATGGGTTCGCTTGTGCTACTCGCAAATTATCTTGGTCGTCCATCTAAAGTTTTTAATGTCATAATTTTAACATTGGTTTTAATGCTGGTAATTAATCCTCTTAGCCTGCTTTTCGATGTGGGCTTTCAACTTTCTTTTGTGGCAGTTTTGGGTTTGGTGTACTTGTCGCCAATAATAGAGAAAAAAATGTCTGTGTATATACATAGAACTATGCATAGACATTTTTTAGAGTTAGTAATTAAATTACTATCTGCAACATTGTCAGCGGTAATCATTACCCTGCCATTGATTTTGTATTTTTTTGAAAGATTTTCTACGGTAGCACTCATAACAAATGTATTAGTTCTATGGATTATTCCTTGGCTAATGCTTTTTGGATTTTTATCCTTAACTTTAAGCTGGATATTTTTTCCTCTTGGACTGGTTATGGCTTGGGTAGTTAATATAGGTTTAAAATATGTTATAATATTAGTGAATTGGATTGGTGGTAAATCGTGGAGTTCTTTGGAATTTACCATGCCATTTTATATGGTTTTTGTTTCGTATGTTTTATTGATAATTTGGTATATAAGAAAAAAATAATAAATAAAGTATGAATAAAAAGAAAATACAAATTTTAGATTCAAAAGAGGGCTATGACCTAGCTGCTATTCATTATGATAAAAAAGAAAAATATCTAAATAGTTTTGAGGATGGACAAGTATTAAAAATATTAGGAGATGTTACGGGTAAAAAAGTTTTAGATGTTGGAGCAGGGACTGGAAGGCTGGCTGTAAAGTTAAGTGAAGCCGGTGCAATCGTAACTGCTTTAGATTTATCAGAAAAAATGCTTGAAATTTTAAAAAGAAAGAACAGGAAAATAGAAATTGTGTTTGGAGATGCGGAAAATCTTGATTTTGAAGACGATAGTTTTGATATCGTAGTCGGAGCTTTTCTAATTGTTCATCTAAAAAATCCTTCCATCTTTTTTGAAGAGGTTTACAGAGTGCTTAAACTAAATGGAATATTCCTAGTTACAAATATTAATCAAAAAGAACCCCCACCCGTTGAAGTAAAAGATGGAGAAATTAAAATTGAATCATTTTATCATCAACCAGAAAATTTAAAAGAGAATTTAGAAGATTTGGCATTTGCAGTAGAAGAGAAATTTATTTCAACTAGTGAGGTGTGGGTAAATCAGATTTTGAAGTGTATTAAATAAACTGTGAAAAAGTTATTTTTAATTTTAATAATTTTATTTGTTCTAACCGTTGGTCTTTTCGTATATGTGAAACACGGTGTGGAAGATGAGTTTGGAATAGTTTTTTTTGATGTGGGACAAGGGGACTCTACTTTGATAAATTTTGTAGATGGTAGTAGAATGTTGGTAGATTGCGGAAAAGACAAGGCAGTTTTATATAAACTAGGAAAGTATATTCCTTTTTTTGACAGGCAGATTGATTACCTACTTATTACTCATTTTGACCTAGATCATTACGGAGGGTGCAACGATGTTTTGAAAAGATATGATGTGAAAAATATAATTACCAATGGAATACCAGGTACAGATAGGTATTATAAAGAATATGAAAGGATTGAAGAGTTAGAAAATGCCGAAATGAGTATTGTAAATGAATATAAAAAGATCAGTATTGGAAGTTCTACGATAGAATTCCTATCTCCACTTGAAGAATTTAATTTTACAGATAAAAATGATGCGTCAGTAGTTTTTAAACTTAGTAATTCAAGTACAATAGCTTTGTTTGTTGGAGATTTAGAAGAGAAAGGGGAGGAAAAGTTATTGGAAAAATATTGCAGTACCACATCTGTCATCCCGGACTTGATTCGGGATATTTCTAAAGAAGTCCGTGATAGGAAAGATTCTGACTTTCGTCAGAATGACAGCGGGGTTTTGTCTAATATTAATCAGTGCGAAATTTTAAACTCTGAGATTTTAAAAGTTGGTCATCATGGTTCAAGTGGGTCAAGTTCAGAAGAATTTTTACAGGCCGTTAGTCCTCAAAAATCAATAATTTCAGTAGGGAGAAATAATTTTGGTCATCCGAGCAGAAGGGTGATAAAAAAACTTGAAAGAATTAGTTCTGAAATTTTGCGCACAGACTTGATAGGGGATGTTACTGTTTTAGAGAGTGTGGAGTAAGAAGTGGTTAGTGTTCGTTCCAACTTGTCATTCCGACCGAAACGCAACGCCTGCCTGTCGGCAGACAGGAAGTGGAGTGTAGTGGAGGAATCTCTTAAAATTTCTTAAGGGATCCTTGCCTACCGGCAGGCAGGCTTCGACAAGCTCAGGATGACAATAGCGAAGTTTGTAGTAATAAAGATTCTGAAACAAGTTCAGAATGACAGATTAAGACATTATTAATAATTGTATGAATTTTTTAAGCGTACAATCCAAACCATTAAATCCAAATATTGATTTTTTAAAAATCTTTGCCATTATCACTATGGCAATAGATCATATAAATCATATTATTTTTGCTCGTGAATATATCTACTTAACTTACGTCGGTCGTCTAGCTTTTCCTTTGTTTGCTTTTATTTTGGCATATAATTTTTACTACAACACTTCTAACCAAACAAAGTATCTAGAAAGATTATTAATTTTTGCTTTAATTTCTCAACCTTTTTATTTTTTAGCAGTTGGTACAACTAATTTAAATATATTTTTTACACTAGCACTCGGAATGGCTTGTCTTTTGTTTTTTAATAAGAAAAAAACTTGGTATTTACCATACCTAGTTTTGCCCCTTATCTGGCTGGTCTTATCACAAAATTCTGGAATACCAAATGTTGATTATGGCTTACCTGGAGTTTTGCTAGTTTATTCAATTGGTCTTTTTCTAAAAAACTATCAAACAGCCTATGGTTTTTTGGTTGGTATATTTTTGATTTTAATTAATTTAAAAATAATTGCACTTTATTCAGCATATAAAGCAATGGCAAGTATATTATCTATACCAGTTGTATATTTATCGCAGTTTGTTAAAGGTAATTTGAGAGTTTTGTTTAAACATAAGTATTTTTTCTATATATTTTATCCTGGACACCTGTTTTTATTGTGGTTGATTAAGCTGGTTATAGACTTGACAAGTTTGTAAAATTAGTATATAATTCATTTAAGAGTACTCAAACAAGAGTGCTCTTAAATTTTACTCAAAAATTTGGTATAATTAATTATACTAATATTAAATAGAATTTTATATATGGCCAGTGAAATAATAAAAGCAATTCAAGCCTTGTGTGATGAAAAAGGTTTGTCTTATGAAAATGTTTTAGAAACAATTGAATCAGCTCTTGGTGCAGCATATCGTAAAGATTTTGGTAATCGTCAACAAAATATTAAAGTAGTATTTGATCCAGAAACTGCAGATATCAAAGCATGGGATATTAAAAATGTAGTAGAAGATATTGATGAAGAAACTTTAGAAAATGCTCGTGAAGAATTGTCTATCCTTCGTGAAAAAGCTGTGGAAGAAGGTAGAGAATTAACAGAAGAAGAAATAGAAAGCGTTCCTCGTTTTAATCCAAAAACAGACCTGATGATAACTGAAGCAAAAGAAGTTGATAAAAAAGCAAAAGTTGGAGATGTGCTCGAAATCGTTTTAGAAGTTCCCGGTGAGTTTGGTCGGATGGCTGCTCAAACTGCTAAACAAGTTGTTATTCAAAAAGTTCGTGAAGCGGAACGTAATATTGTGTTTGAAGATTTTAAAGATCAAGTTGGTCAAATTGTAACAGGCTCTATTCAAAGAGTAGAAGGTAGAAAAGTTTTGGTAGATATTGGAAAAGTGACTGGTATTTTAAGAAGTGAAGATCAAGTACAAAGAGACAGCTATCGCCCTGGTTCAAGAATGAAATTTTTTGTTATTTCTGTTGAAATGGGTAATCGTGGTCCAGAAATTATTTTATCTCGAACACATACAGGAATGGTTGAAGAAACTTTTGCTGAAAATGTTCCAGAGATTGAAGATCAAACTATTGCTATTAAGAAGATTGCAAGAGACGCAGGATTTCGTTCTAAAGTATCTGTTTATACAGAAGATGAAGCAATTGATCCGATTGGAAGTTGTATTGGTCAAAGAGGAAGTAGAATTAATACTATTATCGATGAACTTGGTGGAGAAAAAATTGATATTATTGAATATAGTGAAAATCCAGAAGAATATATTGCTAATGCAATGTCACCTGCCAAGATTTTAAAAGTTGATTTGAAGGAAGAAGAAAAAGTTGCTGTAGTTTTGGTTGTGACAGATCAATTTTCACTTGCTATTGGTCGTGGTGGTCAAAATGTGAGATTAGCATCTGAATTAACAGGTTGGAAAATAGATGTTAAAGAAGAAGGTGGTAGTGAAAAAGTTGATGAGGAAAAAGAAGAAGAAGGTGAAGTAAAAGAAGACGGTGAAGAAAAAGTTGAAAAGAAGGCTAAGACAAAAAAGAAAACTAAAAAGAAAACTAAAAAAGAAGAGAAAGAGGAAGATGAAAAAAGTGAAGAAGTAGATGAAAAAGAAGTAAAACCAAAAAAGAAAGCTAAAAAAACCAAGAAAGATAAAGTTAAGAAGGAAGATGAGTCTGCAGACGTTGAAGTAGTGGAAGATAAGGAAGAAACAGAAAGTAAAGAATAAAATAAATTTATTCACATCACATATTAAGTATCTTGTATCATTGAATTTATGTTATATACTTAATACCTAATACTTAATACCTAATACATATTTATGCTATCAACATTATTTCATACAGTTTTATTTCAACCAATCTTTAATATTTTTGTCGGGCTTTACAATATTGTACCTGGCAACGATACTGGTATTGTTATTTTAATCATAACGGTTTTGGTAAGACTGCTTGTTTATCCTTTAACATCTTCTTCAATCAAAGCACAAAAATCAATGCAGAGTGTTCAGCCAAAAATGGCAGAAATTAAGAAAAAGTATAAAGATGACCAGCAAGGTCAAGCGGCTGCAATGATGAAAATGTATAAAGAAAATAAAGTAAATCCATTTTCTTCTTGTTTGCCAATCTTGATTCAACTTCCGATTTTGATTGCTCTTTACATGGTGCTTAGGAAAGTTTTGGCATCAGACGAATTAGCAGAAAACCTTTATTCTTTTGTTGCTAATCCAGAAACTATCAAACCAATTGCTTTTGGATTTTTAGAACTTTCAAAACCAAACATAATATTGGCACTTTTGGCTGGTGGAGCTCAGTACCTGCAAGCTAAAAACATGATGGATAGAAAAGCTCCTGCTGGTGCTGGTAGTGGTGCTAAGGATGAGAATATGACAGCGATGATGAATAAGCAAATGAAATATATGATGCCAGTTTTGACAGTTGTAATTGGTGTAAGTTTACCAGCTGGTTTAACCTTGTATTGGTTTCTAAGTACTGCCTTAACTTGGGCTCAACAATTATTTTTAGGAAGAGAAAAGAAAGATGATAGTGAAGTTGCTAGTGATGAAAATAAAAAAATAGAAAGTAGTGATGTAATTGAAGGTGAAGTAGAAGAAAAATAGATTAAACAAAAATTAATTTATATGCTTGTAAATTATAAAAAATTAATTAAACTTCCGGTCATAACTCAATCTGGAGAAAGTCTAGGTAGTGTTGTTGATATAAATTTAAATATAGAAAGCCATGTCGTAAATGATTATATTGTTGAGCATGGTTTTTTAAATAGAGAAAAATACCTGATAAAACCTACGCAAGTGGTAAGTATAAACGAAGATAAAATGGTAGTAGAAGATTCTGTAATGAGAATTGTGGAAAAAGAAAATTTAGAAGAGGGTAAAGAAATGTTAGCAGGCGTTTCTGCCATTAATCAAGAGTAATATGAGTAGAGAACAAGAAAATCAAAAAAATCAAGAATTAAACAAAGAAGTATTTACAGGTGTTCCAGGGTTAGAAAAACCAACTTGGCAATTATCTGTCAAAATTAGTGGAGAACAATTAATGATGCCTATTAAAGAAACTAGTCCTAATGCAACTTTTTTACAAAAACAAAATAAATTAACGGAACAAGAGGAACAAGAGAGATCTGAAGAATTTAGAGGAGATAATTTTTCCGAAGAATCAGCCAAAGGCTTGAATAAAATTATTAAAGATTCAGGTGAGCAGGTAAAAGAATGGAATGAGAATCGTTTGGTTAGTTTTTTGCATGAAAATAAAAATAATATAAAAGTGTTAGATGAAAAAGGAAGCGTACTTTATGAATTAACACAGCGAGTTACACCTGTCAAAGAGTATTTACAAGCAAAAGGGATTCCTTATGAAGATAATGCAGATTATTTTTTAACAAATATAACCGATATAAATAAATTTAAACAAATGCAAGAGGTTGGGGCGTTTGGTGCGGAAGGAGCAGATGTTAATAAAATACAAACTAAATGGATTCAAAATGAAGAATTAACAGGTGTTAGATTTAAAATTAAAAATAATAATGGCGAAGAGGAAAATTTCTTTTTTCTTTTTATAGATATGGTTGAAGATGAAGAGGAGGAAGAAGATAAAGAAAACTCAGAAGAACCGTTGGATAAACCCGCAACTATCGGAGAACTTCAAAGGAAAAGAGAAGAGAAAAATGATGACAATAAACAATTTGAAGAAGCCGCCTTGGCACTGTCGCCAAGTACCATTTTCGTCCTAAAATCTTAAATTTCGGTAATTTTTTATAAAAATTTTTTCGTTAATATACCATATTATCTTAAAAATTATTTAAAAAAAATTCCTCAAAATTTATAATTTTATAACTGAAAGAGCATTTGGCGACAGTGCCAGTGGTGGTTTTTAAAATTCTCAACTTCAAGTATAATATATCTATGGATATAAAAGAATCAATTTTAAAAACCCTGGCTTGGTTTAAGCTTTTTGAACACCCACTAACTAGTGAGGAGTTGTTTAGGTTTTTATGGATGTCACCAAATTTAACTTATCAGAATTTTTTAGAAGAATTAAAAAAACTGGTGAGTGAAAAAGCAATAGAGGAAAAAGATGGTTTTTATTTCTTGTTTGGTAAATCTGAATTAGTAGAAAAACGATTAGAGAAAAAAGAATGGATTGATAAAAAAAATAAAATTTTAAAAAGAGCTGTTAAAAAAATGAGATACGTTCCTTTTTTAAAAGCTGTATTCGTTTGTAATAACCTAAGTTTTAAAACCGCGAGTGAGGATAGTGACATTGATGTTTTTATAGTTGCTCGTGAGGGAAGAATTTGGATAGTTAGATTTTTTACTACTTTATTTTTGAGTATTTTTTTCTTGCGTCGTCATGGGAGTAAAATTAAAGATCGGATTTGTTTGAGTTTTTATTGTTCTGATAAGTATTTGAATTTAAGGAGTATTCAAATTAGTAATCGTCCTGATATTTATCTAGTGTATTGGTTAGCTCAACTTATTCCAGTTTATGATATAGATTATACTTCCGTTAAAATGGAAAGAGCAAATAATTGGATAAAAGAATATGTAGGGAGTAGTTTGCTTGAAAACGATGGTAAAGAATTAAAAGTAGAGGGGAGTAAATTTTCAAAGTCTTTTAAAAGTTTTTTTGAGAGTGCTTGGAAGGGTGGTTATGGAGATTTGGTGGAGAAACAATTGCGTGAAATGCAAAAAACAAAAATGAAAATGAATAAGTATACAAAACAAGGTGAAGGTAGTGCTGGTGTTATTATAAATGATCAGATGTTAAAATTTCATGAAAATGACCGACGTGAATATTATAGAAAAAAATGGTATGAAAATACAAAAGGTAATTAGATATTTACTTTATCTATTCCTTTTTTTATTGCCTTGGCAAACAAGGTGGATTTATAAAATTGGAGAGATAGGTGGTGGAGTGTGGGAGTATGGAACTCTTAGTTTTTATGGTACAGAGATTTTACTTTGGACGGTAATTTTGATTTTTGCATTTTGGAAATTTGGCAACAAGGAATTTTGGAAAGAATTTCATCAAAAAATTAAAAAACCTTCTAAAAATTCTAAATTATTTTTACTGGTTTATTTTGTAAGTTTGGTTTTGTTTGGACTTATTTTATTTTTTAGTTTAAGTTTTGATATTTCTTTGCAATGGGGAGTGTGGTGGCTTGGGAGTTTGTGTTTGGGAGTGGTAATAGTATTATATTGTCATCCTGAACGCAGTGAAGGATCTAAAGAACAGATTCTTCGCTCTGCTCAGAATGACAAAACGCAAAGTTTTATAATAGCTTTATGGCTCGGTGGTGTCCTTCAAGGCCTCCTAGCCTTTGTACAATTTTTTATGCAATGGACCCCAGCAAATAAATGGTTAGGGTGGGCGTATCATTCTGGAATTGATGGGGGAGCGAGTGTAATTGAATTTACTGGTGGACGTTTTCTTCGTGCCTATGGATCATTTGGTTGGCCTAATTCACTCGGGATTTACCTTGGTGTTTGTTTAATTATCGGGTTGATTATTTATTTAAAAACTAAAAACTCAAGATTAAAGATTTTTATAACGATTGGTCAATTATTTGTTCTAAGTGGTTTGATATTAAGCTTTTCTCGTTCTGCGTGGTTGGCCGGAGTAATTGGAGTTTTAGTTTTGTTGATTTTTAATTTTAAAGACATTGTAAGACAGGTTTTATATTATTCCCTTCTCGTCACCATCTATTTACTAATACTCTTTCCATTATTTTCCGCCCGTCTTAATCTAGAAAATCGTCTTGAATCTCGTTCTGTGGATGAGAGAATTTCCCAATATCAAGAATTTTCGTCAATTCTCAACCAAGAAGATACTAAATACGAGATACTAAATACGAGATACTTATTTGGTGTTGGACCTGGAAACTATACTCTTGCACTTGAAGAAATTTATCCAGAAAGAAATTCTTGGGGATATCAACCAGTTCACAATATATATCTATTATCTTTGGCAGAACTTGGAATTTTTGGATTTTTAATTTACTGGGGTTTGGTACTATTTTTGTTAAGACAAGTTTGGAAAAATAATAAAGTATTTTTAGCTCCGATTTTAGCACTACTTATTGCCGGTCTTTTTGATCACTGGCTTTTTTCGATGTACACGGGTGTGGTTTTCTTTTGGGTGGTTTTTGCGTTGTCATTCCGACCGAAGCAGAGCGGAGTGGAGTGCAGTGGAGGAATCGCTTAAGGGATCCCTCCATTCCGCTGACGCTACAGTCGGGATGACAAGAGTGTTTAGTTAACTTACCAAAACATACCAAATATGGAAGTTTTGGTAAGTTACTTTAATAAATTTTGGCTAAGATTAGCTAAGTATTTTTTTGGATAGACCAACTATTAATAGCTGGTATTTTTTTACTAAAGATAGAATCGGGCTTGACAAGTAGGCTTTTTTTTGATACACTCATATATCCCGCAACAACGCGGTTATAAGGAGGATGATCATGAGTGATTCCAAGAAACTGCTTTTTCACACGTTGCTTCTGAAGAAGATCGAAGCAAATGTGAAACTTCAGAATACTGCCGGCGCCGTTGAAGACGTCGAAATTCTTCGAGAGGGTGATATACCCGATGACGTTCTTCCGGATGTGATTAAAGAGCTCAAGCTCATCTACAATCGCATTTATGATGGGAATGTCAAAACGGCGATCAGCGACCTGCTGGACAAACTGGGAAAAGACAAGTAGAGACCTCTCGCTTGCTTCAACCCAAACACTGCCGAACCCACGATGGGTCCGGCAGTTTTTTTATCTAAAATTCAGTAAAAGTTAAGGGTTGACAGATAGGTCTTTTTTTGATACACTTATATATTCCGCAACAACGCGGTTAAAAATAGAGGAGAGTCCATGAAGATTCATAAGCGTATATTAATCCTATTGGAAAGGGAAATGAATAATCCTCCACAGGATGAATCGGAAGGCTGGCGAAGGAATATTTCTCGAATTAAAGCCTTCCTTGATGCATTGGTCGGTTTCGAAGGAGATCCTATCGAATTATCAGACGAGGATCGCGTAGATCTTGTTCGTAGAGTGAAAGTAATGAAGACGCGGATTCCCTCTGCTCTCAGCAGTAATTTTCGAAGGTATTTCACGAAGGCCATAGAGGAAAACAGCTAGTCGCTGTAAACAACCAAATGTCAAGTTTGAAGTTTGGGCTTGGCCCCGTTAGAGCTGTTATCAAATAAAATCTGATAAATCAATGTTGATTTGTTAGAAAAATGTTTGGTAGCAAAATCTAAATACTGTCACCTCTAACGGGGTTGACAGTTTTTTTATCTAAAATAAAAAAGGTGGCTGGTCAGGCCACCGAGAGGGTTGGATAACGAGAGAGCTGAACAAGAAGAATCTTATTCCTCTATGGACAGTCTGTATGTTCTTGTGTCAAACAAGAGACTGGTACCACCGTCTAGAGAAATTGTGACGACTCCATCTTCGTCGTAATCGGCATTCGTTATTGTAATGCCGTTTAAATAGTAGTAACACCTTCCTTTAAATATGATGTATGACTTCAGTTTTTTGGCAGTACACCCAATCATAAGCTGGTTACCTGTGACAACTATATCAATCGAATTTTTTCTTACAAATTCGTTGAAAAGGCCTAATATCCGTTTTCTCGCGTACTCTTCACATTTAATAAACTTACAGTTTATACTCTGTGTTTCCAAATTGAATTCAAGGTTTTCACCATTTCCATTTTGCAGTGTAACAAAGTGGTCAGTGGTGTTGAGTGTTGCATTGACCACCTTGAAGTCTTGAATTATATACTCATATTCTCCAAATGTGATCTTTGTATCGTTGTCCTTTACCCCAACGATAAAAACTTCCCTGTTGTAGTACATATGTATCAGTACCGTATTATATGGGCCGTGCAGGTCTTTAATTGACCCATTTCTTTCTTTGAGCACATAAATTGGGCCAGTACCGTTCTTCCTATTTCTCTTCTGTACAACTCCAAATTTGCACTTCTTTCCAACAGATATCGTGTCGCTCACAAAATACAGCTTGTTAGCATATGGCATATTGCCTTTGTTGTTTTTCCCCGAAGGTTTCTTCACGAGTAACAAAGTTGTCATTGTCCCACTCCTTTATGTAAATGAAAAGATCGTAATGTGCATTCTTTTAAGCTTATAATTACATATATAAATTAAATTGTCAACCCAGCACTATTTTTTAAAATAAAAATAGTGCTGGGTTGACTTAATTCTAGTTTTTATGTAAAATTCTATACACAATTTATCACTCGTTATTTAAGAGTGATAAAAATTTGTCATTCTGAACTTGATTCAGAATCTTTCAAATTATGTTCGTAGTGAAAAAGATCCTGATTTTCATCAGGATGATAAACGTTTATTATTAATTAAATAATATGAATATAAAACCACTTGGTGACCGAGTTTTGGTCAAACCATATGAGGAGGAAACGGTAACTGAATCTGGAATTATAATGCCCGATACAGTAGACAAAGAAAAAAAAGCTGAGGGCGTTGTTGTTGCTTTGGGTTCTGGTGAGGAATTAAAAAAACTTGATCTTAAAATTGGAGATAAAGTTTTATTTGAGAAATGGGGAGGAGAGGAAATAAAGACAGGGAAAGATTCTATTGAATATAAAATACTTTCACACGATAAAATACTTGCAATCGTAGAGTAAAATTTCTAATTTCTAATTTTCAATTTCTAAACAATTTCTAAAAATCAAATAACCAAAAGTTTAAAAATTAGAAATTAAGATATTGAAAATTGTTTAAAAATTAATAATTTAAAATTGAAAATTAAGTTTATGCCTAAAAAAATCGATTACAAAGAAGATGCTCGTCAAGGGCTTTTAAAAGGAGTAGATACACTTGCTAATGTTGTAAAAGTAACTTTGGGGCCAAAGGGTCGTAATGTTGTGCTTGACCGAGGATTTGGTGCTCCAACAATTACAAAAGATGGTGTAACAGTTGCTCGTGAAATTGAAGTAGAAGATAAGCTTGAAAATTCTGGAGTAGAACTTGTAAAAGAAGTAGCTTCAAAAACAAATGATGATGTGGGAGATGGAACAACTACTGCTACAATTCTAGCTCAAGCAATTGCACATGAGGGAGTAAAAAATGTTACCGCTGGTGCTAATCCAGTTGCTCTTAAAAGAGGAATTGATAAGTGTACTAATGCTTTAGTAAAAGAATTACAGGCAAGTATTTCAAAGCCTGTTACAGATGACAAGATTGCGAACGTTGCATCAATTTCTGCAAATGACAAAGAAATTGGAACAAAGATTGCTGACGCAATGAAAGAAGTTGGCAAAGATGGTGTTATTACTGTAGAAGAATCTCAATCATTTGGAATGGAAATTGAAGTAGTAAAAGGGATGAGATTTGATAAAGGATATGTTTCTCCATATATGGTGACTAATAGCGATAGTATGGAATCAGAATTTGAAGATGCCTATATCTTAATTACTGATAAAAAGATTTCTTCAATTCAAGATATTCTACCTGTCTTAGAAAAAGTTGCAAAATCTGGTAAAAAAGATGTTGTAGTAATTGCCGAAGATGTTGATGGTGAAGCCCTCGCAACTTTGGTAGTAAATAAACTTCGTGGTAGTTTTAATGTTTTGGCAATAAAAGCTCCTGGTTTTGGAGATAGACGAAAAGAAATGTTGGAAGACATTGCAATTTTAACAGGGGGAAAAGTTATCACAGAAGAGTTAGGATTAAAATTAGAAAATACAGAGATTGAAGACTTGGGCCGTGCTCATAAAGTTTTAGCTACAAAAGAAAATACAACAATTATTGAAGGTAAAGGAAGTGAGTTAAAAGTAGATGAAAGAATTGCTCAATTGAGAAAAGCGATTGAAACATCTGATAGTGATTTTGACCTAGAAAAATTACAAGAAAGACTTGCTAAACTTGCGGGTGGAGTAGCGGTGATTCGCGTGGGAGCAGCGACTGAAACAGAAATGAAAGAATTAAAACATAGAATTGAAGATGCTGTTGGAGCAACAAAAGCAGCCATAGAAGAAGGGGTTGTCCCTGGTGGTGGAGTAGCTTTACTTCGTTCAATAAAAGCTTTGGATTCTTTGGAGTTAGATAAAGAAGAAGAAATTGCTATTGATATTATGCGTCGTGCTTTGGAAGAGCCTTTGAGGCAACTAGCCCATAATGCTGGAGTTGATGGAGCAGTTGTGGTTGAAGAGGTAAAAAAGACCGAAGGGTCAAATGGGTACAATGCTCAAACAGGAGAATATGTAGATTTGATTGAAGCCGGAATTATTGATCCAACAAAAGTAACAAGATCAGCTCTTCAAAACGCTGCATCAATTGCGGGAATGATTTTAACAACTGAAGCTGTGGTGACTGATATTCCAGGTAAAGATGGAGATGGTGGTGGAATGCCGATGGGTGGAGGTATGCCAGGAATGGGTGGTATGATGTAAAGCATTGATTACACAGATTATTTTGGATTACACTGATAAAAATAAAAACGATCTTGGTAATATCAGGGTCGTTTTTAATATAGTGCTATTGAATTTTTTTTAGAATTGTGTTTTAATAAATAAAACCAATCACTACAATCTGGAGGATATAATGTCACTAAATCTTGCGAAATATGCAGAAAGAAAAAAGATCGAGGCACATCGCAGAGAAAATGAGTCAAATCATGACGTGCAACAGGTGGACGAAGATGGTTATGTGCTCATTGAGTGTTGCACTGAGTCAGTAGAACTTGTTAGTGGGCAAGCGAGAGAGCTTATTCACATATAATTTCTGCATGAAGGATAAAGGAGGTATTCATGTCGATAAGAAATCATGGTGGGCGTAAAGGCGATGATTGGTCAACGAACTATGCTGATGAAATTGCTCTAGGAAGTAAAAGACATGATAGGATGTTGGATCAAGCTCGCTCTTTTCCGGTTCAAAGAGGTTTTAAGCCTTTACCTTCTGAAAGGTATCGGAAGAGTGCCAAACAACCTTAAAAAGGTTGAAGCTAGAAACAGCAGGTCGCATTAGTGACCTCACATTTAAACCCGCCATCTCGGCGGGCTTTTCTTTTTGTTAAAATTGATTATTTCTTAAATTTAAGGTAAAATATAAATATATGACTAAGTCAGTAGCAATAATTAAAAAACAGATTGTGCCTATCCTAAAAAAATCTGGAGTTAAAAGTTCGGAAATTTTTGGTTCGTATGCTCGTGGAGATAATAAAAAAAATAGTGATTTAGATTTAATAGTAGATTTTAAATTTACAGTAGGTTTGTTTGATTTGGTTGATTTAAAAAATAAATTAGAAAAGAAAATTAAAATTAAAGTAGATATTTTAACGCAGGGTGGAATTAATCCCTTAGTTGCTCCGTATATACATAAAGATAAAGTAAAGATATTATAAATATATTATTTTTATGAAAAAAGATTCAATAATTTTTTTATTACATATATTAGACAGTATTCTTTTGATTGAAAAATATATAAAAAATAAAAATAAAAAAACTTTCGTTAAAGATTCTGTTAGACAAGATGCAGTAGTCAGAAGATTAGAAGTTATTGGTGAAGCTGTAAAGAATTTACCCTCATCTTTTAAGAAAAAATACAAAGATGTACCTTGGCAACAAGCATCTGATATGAGAAATTTTTTGATTCATGAATATTTTGGAGTTAATTCTGAAGTGGTTTATAAAACAATAAAATCTGATTTACCAAAGTTTAAAAAACAAATTAAAAAGATATTAAAAGAATATGAACAGAAAGCTTTGGTTTGAATTTTAAAAAATTAAGTTTATTATTTAGCTATATTTTCATGTTAGAAACTATTATAAATTTTTTCTCTAGTTTTCCACCACAGGTGGCTACTTTTTTCTTATCCATGCTTCCGGTAACAGAACTTCGTGGTTCGCTTCCACTTGCATATTTTCAATTTAATTTGCCAATTGCCGAGGCGTATTTTTTTGCCGTACTTGGAAATTTAACTCCGGCAGCATTTTTTTTACTTTTTGCTGGACCGTTTAATAATTATATTACAAAAAAATCAGGACTTTTTGCAAAAAAATGGATTAAATATCTGGAAAGGGCTCAAGAAAAACTTGAAGGAGATTATCGAAAATGGGGTTTGTTTGCTTTAGTGCTTTTTGTGGCAATTCCATTTCCATTAACAGGTGCTTGGACTGGTTCGGCGGCAGCCTTTGTTTTTGGTATTCCTTTTAAAAGATCTTTTCCAATGGTAGCACTTGGTGTAATCATATCTGGACTTATTGTTAGTCTTTTGACTTTAGGGATTGGTGGAATATTTTAAAAAAAGAAAAGGACCGTTTGCACGGTCCGTTGTCGATAATGTTCTGTTTGCTTTTCATTGACCAAAGATGGCTGGTGAGAGCCATCCTAATGTCAGGCATAAACTTCCTACCGTTACCATAACACAATCCCAAAGATCAAATTTTGAATGCATCAGAATGCCTCCACAGTGAGTATGTTGAGTACATAGTTCAATTAATAAGTATATCATAAAATTATATATTTGTCAAGTATGAAATTACAAGAATTAAAACAAAAAATTTTAAAGACTCAGGAACTTCTTAAAGTTGATGAATTGAAAAAGAAGTTAGAGCAATTAGGTGAAGAAATGAACGCACCTGGTTTTTGGGATAAAAAAGATTTGGCGACTGCTATTTCAAAAGATTATCAAGACATTAATGATGAGGTTGAGATGTGGGAGGACCTAGAAAAGAAAACAAACGATTTAATCGAATTAGAAAATTCAGAAGATGTAGATTTAAAAGAAGAAATAGAAAAACAAACTAAAGAGTTGGTTAGTGAATTTACTAAACAGGAATTTTATCTTCTACTTAATAATCCCTACGATAAAAAACATGCGATTGTTTCTATTCACGCTGGAGCTGGTGGAACAGAAGCTCAAGATTGGGCAGAGATGTTACTGCGAATGATTTTACGATTTTGTGAAAAACAAGGTTGGCAAGCGACTATGATTGATGAAAGTCGTGGCAGTGAAGCTGGGATAAAATCTGTTACTTTAGAAATTAAAGGGCGTTATGCTTATGGCTATTTAAAATCAGAACACGGCACTCACAGATTAGTTCGTATTTCTCCATTTGATGCGGAAAAAATGCGTCATACATCTTTTGCTTTAATTGAAGTGGTGCCAGAAATTGATGACTCTATTGAAATTAAAATTGAAGATAAAGATTTGCGAATTGATACTTTTAATTCGTCAGGGGCGGGTGGGCAGAGTGTAAACACTGCTTATTCGGCAGTCCGAATAGTACATATCCCAACTGGAATTACAGTAAGTTGTCAAAACGAAAGATCACAAACTCAAAACAAAGAAATTGCCATGAAGGTTTTGAAATCTCGTTTGCACAAATTAGAAGAAGAAAAAAAAGCTGCCGAGAAAAAAGAACTGCGGGGAGAATATAAAAGTGCGGAGTGGGGGAATCAAATTAGATCTTATGTTTTGCATCCGTACAAAATGGTAAAAGATCATCGTACAGATTTTGAAACTACTGAACCAGAAAAAGCTTTAGACGGTGATTTAATGGAATTTATGGAAGAGTATTTGAAGTGGATTAAGAAGTAGGTAAATTTTCAAAAAAAAAACAATTTGTGGTATAATGTTTTTGTATAATTAAAAATATAAATATCAAAATGAAAAGAATACATAAATTCTCCAGTTTTTTAGCTATAATACTTTGTAGCTTGTTTTTATCTTTGGGAGTATCTCAATTAGTACAAGCAAGTAATGATTTTGTTTATAATAGTGATCTTCGTTTTGGGAATACCAATCAAAATGTAAAAGAACTTCAGCAATATTTAAATGCAAATGGTTTCCCTTTGGCCGTAACTGGAGTTGGGTCAAAAGGTAGAGAAACTAATTATTTTGGTCCGCTTACTCGGTCTGCTCTAACCAAATTTCAAAAAGCCAATAATCTTTCTACTGCTTCTGGCGTGTTTGATCTATCAACGAGACAACACGTTGGTCGCACAGCATCACCTGCGACTGCTTCATCTGTAGTTTCTAAATTTTCCCAAGATTTTAAGTTGGGTATGATTGGTAATAATGTAAAAGAACTTCAACAATATTTAAATGCAAATGGTTTTCCTTTGGCCGTAACCGGAGTTGGGTCAAAAGGCAGTGAAACTAATTACTTTGGTCCATTGACAAAGCAAGCTCTAACTAAATTTCAAAAAGCCAACAAACTTTCTACTGTTTCATCTGCGGTTTTTAAATTTACTCAAGATTTTAATTTTGGCATGACTGGTGATGGTGTAAAAGAATTGCAACAATTTTTAAACGAAAATGGTTTTCCTTTGGCCGTAACTGGAGTTGGGTCAAAAGGTAACGAAACCGACTATTTTGGTCCACTTACTCGAGCTGCTTTAATTAAATTTCAAACTAAAAACAAATTAAAAAGTACAGGAATGTTAGATTCTAAAACTAGAGAATCTCTAGATAATGAAAACAAAAAAAATTTACCAAAAGATATAAGTAAAAAAACTAATCAGGAATCAAAAGCAAGTGTTACACAACCAAAATCAAGCTATATTTATTTTGGTGGAAGTTCAGTAACTCAATACACTCTAACTTACACCGCTGGAGTTAACGGAAGTGTTACTGGAGATTCTCCTCAAACAGTAGATAGTGGTGATAGTGGTTCTGCTATTACTGCCGTTGCTGATACTGGTTATTCTTTTTCTACTTGGTCAGATTCTTCTGCTACCAATCCAAGAACAGATACATCTGTTACTGCTGATACATCTGTTACTGCTAATTTTACTATCAATACTTATATAATCACTTTTGATAATAATAATGGTACTACCGAAGCTGACCCAATTTCTACCACCACCACTCACGGTGATGATATTGGTTCTTTACCATCTGAACCTACTAAGACTGGTTCTGCTTTTACCTCTTGGAATACCTTGGCCAATGGTACTGGTTCAACATTTACTTCAAGCACTTTAGTAACATCAACTCAAACTGTTTATGCAGAGTGGACTGCTAATACTTATACTGTTACTTTTGATGAAAATGGTGGTACTACCGAAGCTAGTCCAACTTCAACTACAACCACTTATAATAATACTTTAAGTTCAATGCCAACTGATCCAGCTAGTAGTACTTATGCTTTTACTTCTTGGAATACCTTGGCCAATGGTACTGGTTCAACATTTACTTCTAGCACTGCTGTTACTTCTAGTATAGATGTATATGCACAGTGGACAATCAATACTTATACTTTAACTTACACTGCCGGAGATAATGGAAATGTCACCGGAACTTCTTCTCAAACAATTGATCACGGTTCAGACGGAACGGAAGTAGTAGCAGTACCAAGTACTGGTTATGATTTTGTAGAGTGGGATGATAGTTCAACCTCTACAACAAGAACGGATACAAACATCACAACTAACACTGCATATTCTGCAACTTTTACAACTTCAACTTATACTTTAAATTATACAACTAGCACAGGTGGTTCTCTAACAGGTTCTTCAACTCAAGTAATTTATTATAATAATGATGGTTCAGAAGTTATAGCTGTAGCTGGTACAGGTTATTCTTTTTCTGCTTGGGATGACGGTGTAACAACAACTGCAAGAACTGACATATCTGTTACTACCAACACAACTGTAACTGCTAATTTTACAATAGATACATACACCGTTACTTTTGATGGTAATACTTCTGACGGTGGTTCAACTGCTACTCAAACTTTAAATTACGATACTGCAACTGCTTTAACAGTTAATGGATATACAAAAACTGGTTCTACTTTTGCCGGCTGGGCAACCACTACTGACGGTGTTGTTGCATATGCAGACCAAGCAAACTATACTATTGGAACAGCAAATGCCACTCTTTATGCTAAGTGGACAATTAATATTGCAGTTGGTAGTAGCTATGAAGGTGGTACGATTGCTTATATTTTAGAATCAGGTGACCCGGGTTTCGTAGAAGGGGAAACTCACGGTCTAATTGCCAGTATTGCAAATACTCTTGCAATTTGGGGTTGTAACAATTCAGATCTATCTGGGGCAGCTGGCACGGCCATTGGAACAGGTAATCAGAATACTATTGATATTATGGCGGGTTGTGCAACAGCTGGCATAGCCGCTAGGGTAGCTGGTGATTTGGTAGAAGGAGGTAAAACCGACTGGTATTTACCAAGTAAAGATGAACTTGAAAAACTTTACCTGAATAGAGTAGCCATTGGTGGGTTTGAATCAGGGTATCGGAGTTCTTCAGAGATTAGTCCTAGCGACGTTTGGGCAATCCGCTTTAATGAAGAAAATAACCCTACTACGTTCGCGACAAATAAGTGGCAACAGTATTATGTGCGTGCTGTCAGGTCTTTTTAAATGAGTGAATTTGAGGGTGCTTACTAGAATTAATATCCTCTGTTTGATATACTAGGGGAATGATAATCCTAAAAAAAGAAAATATAAAAGAAATTGTTAATGCTTTGAAACAAGGTAAAGTTTTGGTTTTTCCAACTGAAACTTCTTATGGTATGGGTTGTGATGCGACAAATCAGGAGTCTGTTGAAAGAATTTTTCAAATTAAAAATAGGACAAAAGAAAAGCCCTTGCTTGTTGTTGTGGATTCAATTCAAAAAGCAAAAAAGTATTTAAAGTGGAATGAGACTATAGAAAAGATTTCTAAAAAGTATTGGGAGAACGGTGATAAAGCTTTGACTGTGGTTGGGGAATACTTAGACCCCACCTCAGTCCTCCCCTTAAAAAGGGAGGAAGCCGACGAGTTGCGAGAACAGAGTTCGCATCCCCCTCTTTTCAAGGAGGGGTTAGGGGAGGTGTATAAGAGAATAATAGGCAATAAGGAAACCCTGTTGTTTCGTCAAAAATTAAGAAAGGATAGCACAACTGCAGAAAAAATATTATGGAAAGAATTAAAAGGTAAAAAGTTGGGCGGTTTAAAAATTCGCAGACAACATGGAATAGGTCTATACATTGTTGATTTTTATGAATCAAAAACTAAAACAGTAATAGAGTTAGATGGTGATGTGCATTTTTCAATTGAAAAACAAGAAAAAAAAGATCAGGTTAGGGAAAAATATTTAGAAGATAATGGTTATAAAATTATTAGATTTAATAATGTAGATATATTTAATAATCTAGATGGTGTTTTAAAGCATTTATATTATAATTTAACCTCCCCCAACCCCCTCCTTGAAAAGAGGGGGCGTGATAATCTAGTTAGTGGAGTAGTATCAAATGAAAAAACTCTTGCTCTTCGTGTAACAAAGGATTTGTGGTTAAAAGATTTATGTGAAAAATTTGGTGGTCCAATCGTAGCTACATCGGCGAACATTGCTGGAGAAGAAAATATCTATAATTTCAAAGAATTAAAAAAGCAATTTAGTGATAAAGATGTTATAATAATAAACAGTGGTAATTTAGAAAAAAAACCATCAAGTACTTTGGTGAGTATTGTTAATAATAAAGTTGAAGTTTTGAGACAAGGGGAGATTAAAATTTTGACCCCACCTCAATCCTCCCCTTAAAAAGGGAGGAAGCCAAAAAGTCCCCTCTTTTCAAGGAGGGGGTTGGGGGAGGTCTTAAAAAGTATATATAGTATGTTAAAAAAAATAGAAAAAAAATTAGGAAAGTTTAAAAATATAGTTAGATGGATTTTTGTATTAAGTATTTTATCCTTTCTTTCTGTAATGTTTGTTTTAAGTATTTCTTTGCAAGGTACTTTTATTCAAACTCAAACCACAATGTCTGAATTTAGAAGTGATCAAATTTTAAAATATATTAAAGAAAACAAAAGACGAAAGCATGTTCCAATAAAAGTGAAAGGATTATATATCACAGCATATTCTGCAAATAGTAGTCGTAAAGTTGATGAGATAATTAATTTAATAAATAAAACCGAACTTAACTCTGTTGTAATAGATGTTAAAGATTATTCTGGCAATATTTTATACGATTCAAAAATTCCACTTGTAAATGAACTTGGTGTGAAAAAAGTTTTAATCAAAGACCTGTCAGGGCTTTTGGATAAATTTAAAAAACATGATATTTATACAATTGCTCGAGTGAGTTCTTTTCAAGACCCTGCTTTGGCAGAAAAGAGACCAGATTGGGCTTTGAAATCAAAAAATGGAGGACTTTGGCGAGACCACAAGGGCCTCGCATGGGTAGATGCTAATAAACCAGAAGTTTGGCAGTATATAATTGATATCGCGAAGGAAGCTGGACGGTTTGGTTTTGATGAAATTAATTTTGATTATATTCGTTTTCCGACCGATGGAAATTTATCAGCTATAATTTATACAAATGGAGATAAAAAACGCTATGAGGTGATGAATGGTTTTTATAGTTTTTTGTCTGATGAATTAGCTCGTGAACCAATTTATACTTCGGCTGATCTGTTTGGTTTAACGACAGAGAGAACTGGAGAAAATGATATGGCAATTGGTCAGAGAATGATGGATGCAGTTAAGTATTTTGATTATGTTTGCCCAATGGTTTACCCGTCACACTATCCGAGTGGGTATCTTGGATTTGATAATCCATCTGACCATCCTTATGAAGTGGTATATAATGCGATGAAGACCGGAGTAGATAGAACTGTAAATGAAAGAGCAGGACTCCGAACTTGGATTCAAAATTTTCATCTGGGGGCAATTTATGATGGTGAGAAAATCCGGGCACAAATTGACGCTAGCGACGACGCCGGCGCTGATGGTTGGATTTTGTGGAATGCGAGAAATGTTTATGACGGGAGGGGGATAGAATTTAAATAATTTTTTTATTATATAAACCATTACTTTAAAGAGACGCTCCGGGCCGCTCAGGCCAAGTCCTATGCTCTTTAAAGTAATGATTTATATGCTTATAGGTTTGATTTAATAATATGGATTTATACAACCCAAAAAAATTGATAGAACTTTGTCAAAAATATAGAATAATCCCTTCTAAAAAATATGGGCAGAATTTTTTGATTTCTAAAAAAGTAGTTGATGAAATAATTGAAAAATCTGATTTAAAAAAAACTGATACAGTTGTTGAAGTTGGTCCGGGATTTGGGGTTTTAACATTTGCAATGGCCGAAAAAGTTAAGAAAGTGATTGCATTTGAAATTGAGAAAAAACTGGAAGGGTATTGGGAAGAAAATAAGTTAGAAAATGTTGAAATTATTTGGGGGAATGTCTTAAATAAAATGGAAGAATTAATCTTGTCTACCGGCAGGCAGGAACTTAAAAATTATAGAGTAGTGGCAAATTTACCATATCAAATCACTTCCAATTTAATAAGAAAGTTCTTAGAAGCAAAAAACCCACCAAGTGAAATGGTTTTAATGGTGCAAAAAGAAGTAGGGGAGAGGATTTGTGCCAAACCAGCTTGTCCGTCCGTAGCTGGTAAGCGAAGGCGGGGACAAATGTCACTTCTCGCAGTATCTGTTCAATATTATTCAGAACCTAAAATTTTGTTTAATGTTTCCAGAAATAAGTTTTTTCCATCTCCGAAAGTGGATTCTGTAGTTATTAAATTAAAAATTGATAAGACGGAAAAAAACATCAATGATAAAGATTTTTTCCAAGTTGTTAAGATTGGTTTTGCAAGTAAAAGAAAAATGTTAATTAAGAATTTGAAAGTATTAGAGAAAGACAAAGCAAAGTTAGAAAATATATTTGAAAAAGTAGGATTAGATAAAAAAGTAAGAGCTCAAGAACTGAGTGTAGAGCAGTGGGTGGAATTAACAAAGTTGTTAGTTTAAGTTTGTTGAATGGCAACCCCCTCTAACTCCCCCTTGGGAAGGGGGAGGATATAAAGAGTTAAGTCAATCTATAAATTAAATTTATTTTAGCATTTGTACTTAGAAAGATTCCGGGTCAAGTCCGGGATGACAGTTGAGTTCACCCAACACTACTTTTTTCTTGAAAAAAAGTAGTGCTGGATTTATCCACAAAAAAATTTAATTTGGCTGGTGGATTTAGTACTATGTATGGTATAATAAATTTAAGAAAATTATGCTACAAAAGCAAAAACAAAATACTTTGTCTGGAGAGCAAAAAGTAGGTTTTACTTTATTGCTAGTTTTTGCGTTGCTTGCTTTAAGTTTAGGTTTTTTACAAATTAGAAATACTCTTTATAAATCTTTTGCAGTGCATGAAGTAGTTCCATTTGATATTAAAGATCAAATTGATACAATGGATGCTTTGCGTTTTAGAGATACTGACCAAGATGGTTTAACAGATTTTGATGAACTTTATTTATATAATACAAGTAGATATCTTGATGATTCAGATTCAGATGGAATTTTAGATGGACAAGAGATTTTATTGGGCAATAATCCACTGTGTCCAGAAGGAGAAGATTGTGGAGTTGATATTTCAGAAGATAGTCAAGAGGTGGGGGCGGAGAGTGGTATAAATATACCAAAGCCTAGTCTAACTATTGCCGGGATAGATGCAGATGAGGAATTAGTTGATTTGAGATTAATTTTTAATGATCCAGAAAAAATTCGTTTACTTTTAATTGAAAGTGGTATTGGAGAAGATGAATTAAATAATTTTACAGATGAAATGTTACTTGAATCAACAAAGAGTTATAGAGAGACGGCCGAACAAGGAGCAGATACTCAGTCACAATTAGAAGCAATTTATAATGGTATTGGTAATGTATCTGAGGAAACACCAAATACAACTGAAGTTGAAAATGTTGATGATATAGAATCAATTAGAAATGCTTTAATCCAAAATGGAATTCCTGCTGATGTGTTAGATAATATTTCAGATGATCAAATCATGGAATACCTAGAACAAAATCAATAAAAAAATTAATTTAAAAAACCATGTTTGATAAATTTAAAAAAACTAGTATAGGACTATTACTAACATTATTTATTTTAACTTCAGTTTTTGGAAGTTTAGTTATGGTTAAACCTGCAAAAGCAGGTGGTGTTTTTACTAATGTTACTTTAGATACTTTAGGTGCTACTTTTTTTGTAGAAAGTATTAAAGAAAAGATAGCAGGTGATTTAGAAGAAAGAATAAAAGTTGGTGTGTTTCAAGCTATAATGAGAATGACATCATATTTTATCCAAAAAGTTTCTTATGATTTGGCAGTTTTCACTGCTTCTGGTGGTAAGGGTCAAGGAGGACTTGTTTTTAATCAAGGTTTTGAGGGTTATATGAAAGATGTTGGTGATCATGCCGTTGGCTCAGCGATTGATGAGCTTGGTAATGCTCTTGGTTTAAACTTATGTAAACCACCAAATATAATGATGGATTTAACTTTACGTTTAGGGTTGAAAGGTAAGTATTGTGACCCAGAAACCGGACAAGGAGGAGAGGGCGAAGGTGTTTGTAAACCACATTGTACTTTGTCTGATTTTAAAAAGAATTGGTCAAAAGTAGGCGGAGGAGATTATTGGGAAGATACTGCTAAGCAATTTAATTTAGCAATAGAACCATCTCAAAGTGATATGGGTATTTTTTTAGAAGCAAATGCAAGGATAGATAAAATAAAGGCTAAAGCAGAAAAAGGAGCAGAAGCTGAACGTGTAGAAGGTAAAGGTGCTAAACCTTTTGAAAAAATGATTTCGGGAGAAATTAAAACTCCAGGTACTGTGATTATGCACGAACAAGAGAAAGCGGCTCCGGGTGAAAAAGCTGCAGAAGCTAAAGCTAATATGAACGCATCGTATTCAACAGGTTTTGCAGAAATGCCTGCTTTTGCTGCTTCTGTATTTTTAAATACATTTTTATCAACTGTGCTTAAAGGGTTTATGGAGGACGGAATGCTTTTTGGAGCATGTGTAACTTCTAAATGTAAAGGCGGTGAAGAAGAAGATTATGGTAATTTAGCTGGCGATTATGGTGGTAATATTCCATCTGGTGGGTATGCTGCTGCCAAAGAGTATTTTAAGGATTTACTTAAAGTTGATTTAGGAACTATAGAAAATTTTGATTTGCTTGCAAAATTTACAGTTTGTGATAAAAATTCAAAAGGAGCTCATAATTGTGTAGCGGATAGTTTATTTATTCAAGCAGTTAAAAGAGATGAAATGGGGCAACCTTTAACAATTGCAGAGGCAATGAAAAGTCCAGAGCTAGATCTATTACATTCTGATTGGAAATTGCGTAGTGACGAATATTATGACGGTAATAAGTTAGCTTTAAAAGAAGATTGTTTTCGCGAAGCATATTGTCTTCACAATATTAAAAAATTACGTCAAGCTAGAATTTTACCACTTGGTTTTGAAATAGCAGCTAGTTTATCTACTAGTGAATTTCAACCAACTTTAAAAGATGTTGTTGATGGTTTTCATATTAAAAACAGTCGATATTATCACCTTATTGATCCAGAATGGGTTTTAAAAATGCCAAAAACTCGTTGTGAAACTTATGCCTATGGTCCAGATCCACAAGCTGGAACAAGTATCCGTCTTCAAGAATGTGTTGATTTAAAAAGTTGTATTAAAGAAAGAGAAGATGGTGAGTGTGAAACATATGGTTATTGTGCTATGGAAAGAAATATCTGGAAATTTGATCTAAATTCGTGTTCTCCGCAATATAGAACATGTCAAGCATTTACAAGTTCAGCGGGTGAACAAGTTGGTTATGTAACCAGAAGTACAGATGGGGCTTATTGTGATAATACTAATGTAGGATGTAGTGCGTATAGTGACGTATGGATGATTGTGGATAGAGAGGGGCCTATAACCCGAAGAACTTGGAATTATATATATGCAAATAAAGCAGATTCTTGTTCTGCTAGCAATATTGGTTGTACAGCCTTCAGAATAGCAGATGACCCCGAAGTAGATCCTATTTATTTAAAAAAAGGTCCTAACCTTGCGAGTAGAAATGTCTCAGAAACAGGTCATAATGTTTATAATTATAGTTGCTATAATGTTTTTGGTAACCCAAAACCAAAAACCAAGTCTGAATTAAATAAATTAAATATATTTTTAGAAGAAAGAGGTTTTACAGAAATTTGTGATCAATATGCTAAACCTTGTATTCCAGAAGAAAAAGATTGTAATTTTTATAATCCAATTACTTATCCAGGGGTAGATATTCCAGCTAAATTTAATCCAGCAACTACAACGGAAAATCAAATAGTATGGAATGACCAATGTGATCAATCTTGTGTGGGGTATAATGCTTATGAAGAACTATCAAGTAATTATTCAAATGGAGTGTCACTTGATTATATAATTCCTCAATCAGGTAATACTTGTAATAATCCAGGGTGTTCTGCTTTTACAAATTTATCAACTGCAACTGGACAAACAGAAGATGTTGAACATTATTCATATCTTCGTCCTTGTGTAAAACCAAATATCAAACCTCAAAAAACATACATCACTTATGAAACCACTCTTATTGAAGGTTATCAATTAAAAACTTATCTATTAGAAGAAGAAACAGTTGTAGGTGATATAGATGGTGGTTTAACCGGAGCGATTGGTGCACCAAAGTATTTTTATCGTACAACAGGCGATTTAGATATATATAAAGATGTTTGTAATGAGGCAGTTTATTGGGGTGGTGCTGATTATAAATTAGACACTCATGATCAATATTGGGATGATGAACTTTCTCCAGATTGTCGTCAAATAAATGATGAAACTGGTAATATTTATTATAGATTACTTTCAAAAACAATTGCTGTGTCAGGTGAATGCACATCATATAGATTAAATAACACTGATCTTTATATTGATGAAAATATTAGTGAAACAGATTGTAGTACTGTTGTGGATGTTATTGTAAGTAGTACTGTTGGATATTGGGATGCTACAGACAATACTTGTAAAGTTTGTTTCCAAAATGGTGAATATAGAAATGGTTTCTGTTATTACGAAGGTATGCCAAGTGGTTCATATCATTCGGCTGGTGTAAGCGATGGTTGTCCTGCAGGAGAAGATACTTGTAGGGCGTACAAAGGAAATGCAGGAAATAATATTGAAGAAATTTTCTTAGATAGTTTTGAAAGTTCATCAACAACAATAGCTTTAGCTAATTGGGGAGCTATTAATGAAAATTTCCATCTATCAACAGAATCAACCCAATCAAACGGTCATTCTTTGGCTATTAATTATCCTACTAGTGGCAATACAGTTACTAAAGGTTTACCAGAAGATACAGTTATAAAAGATGGTAGTTATGAATTAACTTTTTGGGCAAAAGGTACAGCCAATAAATTTAAAGTAAAGATTGGTGGTGTAGAATATTTTGATGAAGCAAGAGAATATAGTGTGAGCGATGATTGGAAAAATTATAGTTTAAAATTAATTAACTTAGAAATAGATCCGACTACGAGTACTATAGAATTTGAAATTTCAGATTCTCAACCAGGAAGATTTTACCTAGACAATGTTCGTCTAGTAAAAGTTCAAGAACATATTAATTTGGTAAAGAAGAGTTTAAATATTCCGTCTGTCTGTGATGCAAACCAATACGATGAATATCCAGGTGAAGCACTTGGTTGTGCCACTTATGGATATAATTCTTTAGGACAAACCAACCAAGCTCACTTAACAAACTTTAGTTATCTGTGTCGTGAAGATGCAGTTGGATGTACAGAGCTTATAGATACTCATAATACAGCTGAATCAGAAGCAAGAGCATACAATGTTTGGCTTATGGGCACTGGTAATACAAGTCCCACAGTAACCATAAACGGTGATGCATTTGGTTGCTCAATCCCCTTGGGGGAAGATGGTTGTTATATTCCGGTTATAGATGGTGTTACAAAAGCACAAATAAATAGTGATGCCTCTGATTTTGTTAATCTTAAAACAGACAAATCAACCATGTACGTACCTGCAGAAAGTACTGCAGAAAAAATATTTTTAGTAGCTAATGAAGAAGCTAGTTGTAACTCTGCGGATGAAGGTTGTGTAAAAGTGGGAAAATTAAATTCAACCGCTAGTGGTTCAAAATTTGATGAAATGTATTTAAAATTAAATGATCCGGATTTATATACAGATATTTTATGTGAAAAACGAAGTCTTGGTTGTGAAAAATTTACATCTCGTGATGGTTCAGATTTTTATTTTAAAGATCCAGAACTTACTGGGAAAATATGTGAATTTAAAGAAGGTGTAGATTGGATTGATACCGAAGTATTACATAAAAAAGCAGATGGTTGGTTTTGGAAAGATGTAGGTAAGTGTTTTGATGGTACTACATATGGAAATGATTACTGTAACGAGAATACTGATTGTTTAAGCAGTGAAACTTGTGAGAAAAAAGGTGATTGGCCATGTTATCATGTATTAGAGGATGACTTTGTTGGAACAGGTGGTGGGTATTTTGGACTTTGGTCTTTTGGGATGACTAGATATAGAGGTTTTGTTGGTGAATGCCCACTAGATGAGCATGGTTGTACAAAATTTGTAGATCACAATGATGAAGATAATTTTAACCGTGATAAAGCATATTATTATTTAGCAAATGAAAAATTAGATGATAGGATAGCTGACTGTGAAGGTATGGCTGGTATTAAAGGTGGTTGTGTATTACTCGACAAAACAGATGACCCAACAAAGCTGTATCACACAAAAGACACTTACGATGAAAGTCGTTTTGAAGAAGATGCTCAGCTAGTTATTCCAATTGATAGATATGAATTAAACGATGCAAATCGAATAGTTAAGGCAGTTCACGACCGAGAATGTGCTGCTTGGTTTTATTGTAGTGCTCCAGATATGGAACATGGTGATTGTGATGCTTTAGGGGTTTGTGATAAAGTTGATAATAATAAAGCAGATAGATGTGCAAGTGATGGGGTTATTACTGACTCTTGGCCTTTATCTAAAAAAACAATAACTTATGAAAAGACAACTTGTCCAGATACTTCAAGAACAGCATTAAATTATTATTGTCGTAGCGTAGCTTGGGATGCACCTGAGTATTCTGGATATACCATGCATCAAGGGTCTCAAATGGTTGACATGCACAATGAAATATTAATTAGCGATGAGGGTGTTTATGAAGATAAAAAGTCATGTCGTGTTTATCCAACTGCGGATAGTCCTTATTCTAGATCAATTATTCCGTATTATAATTTTGGTATGAAGTTTATGGAATTTGAACTAAAACCACCATTTAATGCTGTAAATCTTTTTTATGATGAATATAGAAAAGATGATTGTGGTTATACTAAAGTTAGTTATAATAATGATCAAAACACGCTTTACTATACTGTCGATGATGTAAGTTATCCTCTAAGGTACTGTTTAGGTGGTTTTGCCAATCAAGATGTCCTTGATGTTGACGGGTCTCAAGATGAACCGTGTGTATTTGGAGGAGGTGTAGTACAGAAATTAGACCAAAGAATAGAAGTAGTAAAAGGGGAAGAGGGCTATTGTTTAGAATATGACACATCAAGAGTAATAAATAATACTGGAGTAAATGTTGATGGTGACCCAGCAGAATATGCATGTTTAACTTGGATCCCAGTTACTATAGGAGATTTTGGTTTTCATAGTAACGGTGATACTAATATGCAAGAGATGGGAGCCATGTATACATATGATCCTACTAATCCTAGTCAAGATAAGAATAGGTATATGTGTTTATATAATAAAGCTCTTACCTATTTTCCGATTCCAGAAGTTCTTGATTACCCTCTACAATTTAAGATTTTGTTTAAACGAATAGATATAACTGAAGGTTATAATGATTTTAGTGCAGGAGTAAATTCTTATGTAGGGGAAGAAAATTATTTTCCAAAGTTTATAAAAGATGATATTCGTTTTAAAGCAGATAGGAATTACAATAAGTCTAGGTTTAGAAGGAATACAGACAATGAAAAATATAAACCTGCAAAAACTGGTTTGCTTATTCAACCACAACAAGTTTGTGCTTTTGGAAAAACTAATCAAATGAATGATGAAACGTTTATGTGCGCTTATAATAGTGAGGAGTATGATTATAGCCTTTCAAATAGTACAAAAAAATACCATGATATATATAATTACGCGACTAAGGCAAGAGAACCCGATGGTGGCCTTCCTTTCCTAAATAATCCATTTATTTTAAG
>Ga0222658_1000067_pt1 | contig 67804 bp, 74 predicted proteins | sample AntAcemetagen476_FD_179830 | JGI IMG/M metagenome (GOLD analysis project Ga0222658, IMG submission 179830) | Saline water microbial communities from Ace Lake, Antarctica - #476 | ecosystem: Environmental > Aquatic > Non-marine Saline and Alkaline > Saline | place: Antarctica: Ace Lake... | reverse complement strand
GTGGCTCATAACCACGAGGTCGTGGGTTCAAATCCCGCTTCCGCAACTTATGTTCCGAGGTGAGTCATCTTTATGTACCGCCGTGTAGCGTTATATACTGAAGGCTTTATCTAGGTAGTCTGCTTACACTGTCCTCATTACACGGGTGGTGGCAGTCAGGACTATGTTAGGGCTCAATTCCCTAAACGGGACACGCATCTTAATGGGCACGTAGCTCAATTGGTGAGCAGCTATGGTCAGTTGGTCATAGTCGGTCACAGGTTCAATTCCTGTCGTATCCACCATGTACGAGTCATCCCCCTAATCAGCTTCGTACATGAAACTGGGCACTCCTATGTTTGTGGGATTATCCCCCTATAAACTAAAGTTTTTGCTGTGTCAGTAGTCAAAACTTGGGATTGTCTTACTAAAAACCCAGCCCTTATTCCCTCTAGGTTTGGGCTGTTGACGGGATTTGCACTCCCGTATAGTGTTGTGCGGCGGACCAGACTCAGAATCGCACTGGGATACTTGCCGTGGTGAGGAAAGAAGCAGTCCTCAACTCACCCTTTGCACAACATTTATATTAGTGTCCTCAATAAGGAGCTAAATCTAATGAAACTGGAACCCCGAAAACCTATGACTGACTTCCACGCATGTTTATTCGTGCTGGTATCATTTACATTATCGGTGGCTTTAGTAATCGATTTTCACAGTATACTTGTTGGTGCGTCCATACCAAAGGTAGTGAAGGTACCGCAGACGAATATATTAGATTTAGCCCCTTATTGGCGACATTACGCCTACACATTAGATCTTAAGGGTAAAGACAAGATTATAAAACCTAGAGAGGAGCGCACAAAGTTCACAGTGCGCAGGTATTGCCCGTACCAGGCAAATAAACCTAAAGTTACGCCCTACACGGAATCATCGAACACCAGCTGCCCTAAGGACAGCTGCAGAAAAAGGGTCTGCGTCAGCACTAGGGCATCTAATAACTTTTCTCGAGCCTGGTACACCGAGCACTTTGATGATTATGATAAGTGCTCACCCCGTTTCTTATTTACACCCTCCTTTTTTACCTATACCATTCATACAACCCCTAAATAATTAACCTCTAATACACAAGGAAGAATTACTATGAGTCTTATTATCAACCGTAAGGGAAATGGTGAGACATTTGCTAAGAAAGCGGATGTAGTAGCGCTGCACGGAGTTGCACTTGAGCTAATATCATTGAACCCTACACTGGAACAGGGAATCAGGGAGCATGTTTTATTTGCGGCACACAGCCCAGAAGCCTTAGCTAGGCACATGCTGTCGTGGGATGTGGATGAGCTATCTGAATTAGTCTTAGAAGAGTTGTACCGCGAAGGAAAATGGGTACATGACACACTCCTAGGCGCAAACATTTTTTATGAAGAACGTATACCCAAAGGTAATATACGCCTAGTATACGACGACCATCGATCCAATACCCCCCCCATTATTATCAGTGAGTTGCATACAGACTTCCTCGAGGCAGAGTAGTACCGTGCAATATTCAGAGGTGCGGGTATATGACGTCACTCCCCCCGATATAATATTTTAATTGTAGTAGCTGACCCAAAAGCGAAGAATTTTGGCAAAGTGGCTTTGCCAAACGTGAGGTTGATATGAGTGGTTTACATATAGTGGACCGTAAGGGAATGTCCGGGATACTTGGCATCTCAGTTCGTACCCTGGATAGATGCGTACAGACGTATGGTTACCCCTTCTTCCGAGTTGGGTCTAAGATTAGATTTGATGTCAATGAAGTTGTTGAGTATGTTAAGTCCGATCCCGCGGAAATAGTCATAAAGAAAGAAAGCAAGTCTTCGTCGACGTATCAGCCTGAGTTGGATGACGTCAACATTCCATTAGATCTATCTGGTGGCGGCGATGAGGCAGCGTTTGTACGCGTTACTTGCTCTAAATTATACATAGAGACCCGTGGAGCCGATACTGCTTATTTCAGTAGACGCAAAATATCCCTACAGAGAGGATCGTACCGCGTAGTACATATAGACTCTATTAGTCAAGAAGAAGGTGCGTGGGAGAATCTTGTTATAGAGGTACCTGAGTATCTTGCTAATACGCATAATCTCCCATACGTGACCCCTGTTGCAGGAGATAAATGATGTCTGCTGATGGATTACCCTTAGACGGACCTAAATATGGTAGGAGCAGTTTTATGGAATTCTTTGTTGAAGTGTGCACAGGAGAGAGTTTATGGCGAGATGGTACGAGACTCTACGTATCCGCAGTTAACATGTCCCGCGCTGCTATCCCTACAGGGGTGGAGTACGAGACAATTACCGCAGATGTATTGGAAGAGTTAAACACAAAAGAGCGTAGCGACAGATCTATCCTCCTTGAGTACAGGGAAGTAGGAGCCCATACTAACTTTGTCCGCGTAGTACAAGAAGGAGAAGAAGTACGCAAGCCCCAGAAACTTGAAAGTACGATTAGGAACTTCAAAAAAGTACAAGTGTGGACAGCAGGTGCATTTAAAGCACCAAAATCCTTTATGGATGTTGAGGTTGGTGAGGTGTTCCGCGTTATAAATGGAGATACTGGGGGGATTCTAGACGAAGGTGAATTGTGTATATGTCATAAACAGCCTGAAGTCACTACTCAAGGCGTACATTGTGTCCCTTGTATAGGAATACCTAATCTTGTACTAGGCTTCTAACTTATAAGAGGAATTACGCAATGCGTATATTAGGATTCGGTAAATTCACAGCAATCGGTACAAATGAAGAGCGTACGACATTAGTGGTTCTGTCTGGGGGTACTGAGCACACTGTCCCTATCTCCGAGGAGACGTTCACAGTACTGTCTAATCTAAACGCACCTGTTCAAGCAAGAGCGCAAGCTCCTGTTCCAGTATCTGTATCTATACCTCCGGTAGGACCAGATACTCCATACGATGTTGGTGAGAAAAACCTGGATGGTATGCTCCAAGAGGCAGCACTAGCACAGCAACAAATTGCCACACAATCTGCAGCCGCTATAGTAGAGCCTCCAGCAGACACGGATGCACCTGAGTTGTCTGCGCTGGATAACATTGTTATAAATATCATGCAGGAACGCACAGCGAAGCAGGGAATTAAGCTGGAGGAAATGAGTGAGCAGAGTATTAGCTTGCTGTACGAGACAGTAAAAAAAGAAGTGGTTAGTGTGCAGTCACATAGTCCTGCTGCATTTAGACCCGCATTCCCTAGCATACCCAAAGCACCTACATCTGCTGATGCGGATGAAGATGGTGTGAGCTCTGTATAAGTATGCATATAGATATATACAGCACATGTGACACATGCGGATTATTGCTACATGTAATAGGTGAAGTTACGCCTGTGTTGTATATGGAGCTGTCTAAACTGTACCCATGCCCCAGATGCCCGGGAGAAACTTCGTGGTTACAGGAAACACCAACACTGCCAGCTAGAACAGTAACTCCTGACAAGTATTACGCTGTGTGTAAAGGCGGAGAAAGTATAGACGAAAGACTCCCACCGGAAGCGATTGCGGCTATGTTGTGTACTTACCGTATCTCCAGAGTTCAGATGCAGGGGGACGGTATACAAGCGCTAGAATTAGAAAACGGCTTAATACTAGAGTTAGGTATATCTAGATATGGGCCATATGTAACCAGAACAGTTAGAAAGGAAGAATAAGATATGTCCGAAGATATTAGATCCGAAGAGAATACTCCTTACGGTATCCAAGGTATGGTCTCTGCCGAAACCTGGTTCGTAAACGTTACTGAGGATAACGGTCGTGGTCAAAAAGAAACGCACAGTTACCTCATTTGGTACACTGACTCTGGCCAGAAGCCTATGCGGTTGATGTGCTTAACTAGAGAGAACGCGTCACCAGCTGCACCCTCAGATAAGTTTCGTAAAGACTTCCTCGCGTACCGTAGCAGAAATGGCGAGGTTCTTCCTGAGCCAGGAACACGTATGTATCCTACGGAAGAGATCGCCCCTACACCCGAAACTCACATTAACGACAACGTTGAGTTAGCCCTGGGGTTAGAAGAAGCATCATGAGTACAAAAATAGCGTGCGAAAGTTCCACTGTTGTGGGAATAAAGGAACACATCGAAAATCAGCATCCTAGTAACTTCCATGAAATAGTGGAAAGTGCTGATTTTCTGTACGGCAGAGACCCTGAGCAGGATAAAACGTACGTGCTACTTAATGATACGGCTATGGGTATGGTGCAGGCATATAAAAAAGGCTCGGACGGTTGGGTACTACAACTATCGCTACCTCAACCTGATGATACGCCTGCTAATATGAGATTTATACTGACAGCTGGCAACGTAGAGCTCTATGTCATGGGCTCTGAGGATACCAAAGATGTATCATAAGGGCGTAGAGTTTGACGAAGTATCCGCAGCAGACCTCACACGGTTGGAGTCTGAGCGCAAGCAGCTACTACTGCCTCAGATTATGTCTGAGGCAGACTTTGTAGCGGGGCAGTCTACTATCCCAAATGTAGAAGGCGTCGGTAAGAGCTTCTTATTCACTGTCGACGGTACTTTAGTGTCATTAGTGCAGATGGCTAAATTTGGAGATGACGGATATGTCTTCTACTACGAAGGATCCGGAGAGTCTGACTATGCTCTGTCATACCGCACCGGCGTCGTTGCGTTGGTGGAGGCATCCTCAGCTCCAAAGAAAAAGAGACAAAGGAGACCAAAACGTGACAAACCCACAACCGTGGATACGTCCGATAAAGGATAGAGTACTCTGTACTCGCGCACCTATTCGCGACATCAGCCCAATTCTCAATGTTTATGCGGAACAGCAGTCTACAATAAATACTACGATTCCCATGAATGTTGTATCTATCGGCCCTGATGTTAGAGATGAGTTTCTCGTAGTAGGGTCAATCGCTCTTATTGAGAGCGTAAACCTTATTAATCTGGTACGATCTCACGACAAAGACGGGCTGGAGTATTGGATATTCCACGAGGGCGACATCTTTGGTGTAGAATTACAGGAAGATTAACTTATGAGTACTGTAGTAAAGCGTTTTGGTATGATACCTCCTACAGAAATATCCGCCCATCATAGGGAGTTGTTCTGTGAGGACACTAAGTCTGTACTGTTTGATGTAGAGGGTGACCTCATTGTGATAGAGGAGTCAGTACAACCGGGCGCGGAACTAGACACATACACTTCTTCCGTAGAAGAAATGGCTAAGACTGGCGACATAGAGGAGGTTAGCGGGAGTTACTCCTCTATGTTGGTTGGTCTGCACGCACAGGTATCCAAACTGATAGCAGAAGGGCTGCATCCTACTTATATTTTAGTAGGCAAGGTAACTACGTTCTTCTCTGGTGTGGGGTTGCCTGTATCTCCTGTGTTCTTTGGATTACGTGTGGGTGAGCTAAAGACCTATCCGGATGATATTATTATTGTGACCGGGTCTAAATCTCCTTATGCACCTATCTCAGGGATCACTAAATCTTATTGTATTAGGGTGAGACAATGTGTTCCACAGAAACTCCTGTAGCTGACGTAGTAGAAGTCAATTCGTGTTCAATGTGTGGAAGTCCTTGTAAGGACTCTGCACTAGAGCTGATAGAAGGTAAGCATTACTGCGAGTTTTGCGTACCTGTGGCTAAAAATGAACCTATATTGGCAGTACAAGCTAAAACACAAACATTTCGCGCCGTTTTGAACGTACCCGAAGAGTTTTATGCGCGGGCTAGTTTTAACGACGGGGAGTTTAAATTGATGGTGAAAGGTAAATGACTACACAAAATAATGAAGCACAACCTCGTCTAGTAGACGCTGTACGAGATCTACTACAGAGATACCGTGTTATGCGTGTCATGGAGATGGAGGGTGATGGTACCGTTACAGGACCCGCAAGTTTCAGAGTTTTCGGAGCAGGTCCTGCCAATAGGCAACTCATATTAGACGTGTTTCTGCGTTTATTGATGGCTACGCAAGATTGGCCGGACAGTATGCGCATACATTGCAGTCGTACCTACAGGTTAAAGCCTGCTGAAGGATCCATGCCTAGTAAGCTGGTGCAGGGATATACTATTGCAGGTTCAATTCGTAACAACGATGATGCATCTAGGATATTTGAAGCGTTGGACTTATCTGTGTATGAGAGTGCGTCTGACCAAGTAGACACTGCATTTTTTTACGTGAACGATGGCCAAGGAAACGCAGTTTTATCTGGTCCACGTAATGTACCCCAATCCGGCGCTGGTACCCCAGATGGTGAGCGTGGTATGCGGGGTGCGTACTCAAGTTCGTCAGGAGGATGATATGAACTTCTCTTTCTCTAAACCTCCTTCTAGGGAGGAGCTGAGTACTAAGAAAGCACTACAGAAAGTAGTTGACGGTCTTCCAAAGGACTTGAGGTTCTCTAGAGAACAGCGAGATCGTATCCTAAAAGAGGACAGTGATAGTAGAGCTGCGGATAAAGCCAAACACAAAATGGCACCCTTTCGTATCGAAATCACGTTTGGTTCTACGCGATCCACGAGACATGTTACTCACGCAAAGATACGTGTATGGGAAAGTGGTAAGCGCTTATCTGGAGAAGGGGATGTGTCTATGCACTTCTGTGCCCATCCCCAATGTTATAAGCCGTTCTCTGCTCAATACTTTAGTGGTGACATTGTAAACTGCCCACACTGTATGAAAACTTGTCTACGAGAAAACACAGTCACTGCTTTGGGTCCTTTCCGGAGAGAGATGTGGGAGATTCGTAGCCTCATTATACAACTGATGCAGTGTCTCAAGGGTGAGTGTGACATAGTATCCCTATGGCACAAAAGAGACATACGTATTCTTTCCGAAGCTCAGCACATGGACGAGTTTCGTGAGTTCGAGATGCGAGAGTACGAGAGAGTTGTGTACCCTTGGTGGCGAATCATAGAAGATACGATGCATGGGCAGGACATTGATAAGCGTCTGAAGGAGTTTTTAGGCTAATGGAATTCCGCGAGGCGTTAGAGAGGTATACGTTACTGTCAGAGAAACGGCAACTTATGCTCACTGTTATCGAGCTACTGGACCCGTTTATCCCCGTAGAGGGAGAATCCCCCGATAATGTTATTTGGGTAGAGGAACAAAAAGGCGTCGTGTCCACTGATACTATTGAAGAGTTTCTAGGCAGTTTACGTACAAGAATAGATACGGTTGAGCAAGAGCTTGATGATCTTATGCAAGAACCTTTGTAAGGAGATGATATGTTGCTAGAACTACCACCCCTACCTGCTGATATTGTAGATGTAGATTCTGAGCCGTATATTACTACAATACCTAATAAAACGCAGGCTTACTCTGAATGGAAGGATGAGACACTTGCTGCGTTTCAAACCTCCATTCAGGAGTTACTGCGTGTTATTTCTTTAAACTCTGACACTAACGTACTAGCTATAGCTGCGTTGCGTGCGTTAGTGGACAAAGAAATTATCAGCATGTCAGATATTGCTGATAATGTCGAAGCCGCGCAACATGCAGGAGTAGCTATACTAGGTATCAGTATTACGACTGATGCTGACGCGTTAGAAGAGGAACTATCTGCTGAGGATCGTTTCGCACTTGAAGAGGTAACGCAGTGGGATGGAACACCCACGTCCCGTGGAGATAACTAACGTCACTGTGTGTACCCACCCCATAAGCGGTTTTCTCCGCACGCTTATTTCCATCAGTTAATATAATGAATGGAACTTGTGCCTCTGCTTTCAGCTTATGATAAGGTTTTATGCACACCCCTTCTTTTTTGTGTATCCTCATCCGTGTAGGTTTGAACGCCATGAGATCAACCCCGTTCTTTATCGGAGTGTCCCAAAGGTGTAAGGCATCGTGTGCGATTACCCCTCTCCCAATAGTCTCGGGCTCGAACATGCGCATGAACTCTCTTAGTATTCTTTTGGGAGCAGTAGCGGTCTCTCCTTTACTTGTGTACACTTTGATGAACGTCTTTGTGTACACAATGATGACCGCTTTCCCCGCAATACCTGCCCATAAAGCGGGCTCATCCATACTATTCCCAAGCTTATCTATGTTGGGGTTTACAATAGGCGCACGGAATTCAAAGCCCTCTGGCCAATCCACCCACTTAGACACAGTAGGCGTATCTAAATCTGCGGCATCCACATCAGTTTCCCATCCTGATGCGATTAACTTCTCCACAACAGCGTCCTTTGTGTCCATAAGATTGCCATCGCATACCAGCTGCTCTGTGCTATACGATTTAGCTCTACTATTCCAGCGTATCAGGTTTATTCGACGCTTGCCTGCAGGCATCACCACTTCTTTTTTGTAGAAGTATCCGTCTAATGTCTTAGCCCAGAACGGCTCACGTATGGTACTTAGGTTACTCATATCAATCTCCTTTACTACGTACGAGTTCAATACCTTATGCCTCAAAAGAAGAGTAAAACTCAAGGAACAGAATATAGGTTCCATCTCAATAAAGATATGACTCGTTATGTTGAGCGTATGAAAGCGCGTATAGGGATTACAGGCAGCGCTTTCTTTAGTATGTGTATAGAGTTTTTCTGGACGCAACACCCTGCTGGGTCATCTATGTTCCTATTAGAGGACACGTCCAAACGTATATACACAATCGTGGAAGTATTAGACACAGGTATACCCGTGTTACGTGAAACCGATTCATACACGTGTAGGTCATCATCTTTACTTGCTACATTGAGGGAAAGATACCCCACACTTAACAGAGGAGATCCTCATGTTTTTTCAAGGAAGGTCTGAAGCAGAGAAACTTGCAGAAGTGCAAAATATAGTCAGCAGTATTACAAGCTCATCCCTAACTGAGGGCACAGCTAAAAGTTTATTGGAAGCGTTTGAAGGTTTCGAGAATTTCGTGGATTCGGGTAAAACCTTCAAGTCTCTACGAGAAGATTTCGACAACCAATTACCTAACGTCGGAGAGGAAGAACTGAAGATGGTAGGGTCGCTATCATCATTCATTAGTGCCCGCGGAGGGTCCTTAATGCGCAATGAAGTTTGGATACTATTTGCGTACCTATTCTGGCGCGGACACTGTATGGCGGTGGACGGAGAAGAGGGTAAACTCATCAGAGAACTGAAGGCGTCTGTGTTAGAAGAGAGTGAAGGAACTGCGTTCAAAATGAACGCTAATACTGGAAGTAGCTTCAAGAAACTCATATCACATTGGCTAGGCCAAAAGGAAAAGTAGAATGGAACGAATTGGTAAATCTCTACGTGAGTGTAATTCGGAAATCTCATACAAGGTACGCTTCAATAAGGAAGACCCGCAGTGTGTAGGTTGCCCAGAATTTGTAGCGTGCGAACGTCATACAGTAGAACGTGCAGGAGCAGCGCTAATATCTGCAAAACTCAGCACGCACAAACATGCATACGACGCAGCTTATGGCGGCATGTCGCAACGTATGTGCGATCTGGACAATCTCTACTGCACTTTGCACGATGATTTCACTAACTTCATTCGCATGTCGGCCATGATGGCCGACAGCAAAGAGAAATATATCACCTCCCTCCAAGATGAGAATAACCGTCTCTTGGAAGAGCGATCCCGTTACGGGGAGATAGAAGGTCGCCTCAAAGACCAGGATGAGCTGGAAACCTGGCGTGATCAGCTTGAAGAGCAGGACAGTAAACTGCAGGAAGAAAGCGCCGCACTCGAAATCAAGAAGGACGACAAGGACGTAACTAAGTTACGCAGACGCAAACGAACTCTCAACGGTATCGTAACAGACCTGAAGAAAGAGCTTAGAGTGCTCTCTGATGCATACCTCAAACTCGAAAAGAACAATGAGTACTGGAAAAGAGTCTCTGAGTCTCGTGCTAAAGCTATGCGCCATAAAATGGAAGCGTCAACTGTGAACACATCCGCGCTAGATGCTATGCTGGCTCTTCGTGGTACTATGGATCGTATGATTGAGCAGGGTGTGGTGCTGGATGAAGAGGCACAGAAGATGTACGATCACTCCTCTGAATGTCTCGCTACGCTGTTCACGTCTGGTGTCGGTATGTTAGAGGAAGGAGAAACAGTCCCTCTTCCTGTTCCGGCAGAGAGTGCCTCTATAGAAGAAGCTGATGACCACGGAGTAGATTGTCCGTGCGACAAGCACCACTCCGAGTAGTACGAGCAAGTCCCAAATTTCACTGTGAGAACCACATGTTAGGAATAGCATGTGGTTTTTTTGTATGGAGTATATTATGAATGACAATCTAAAACAGCTGCGTGAATCTGTATTGGCAGCTATTAACGCTTTAGGGGTAACTACGCATATCTATCTTAGCGCTTTGCGTGAGGAGCTCATGAATGTGAATAATCTCCTACCAGATGTTACCGTAGAGGGGGACTTTCTGCGTACGAGAAGGAATATATGTACACTGCGTCGGTTAAAGAAGATACTGCGACTAGGTATGGCTTCTATACCTCCCTCTGAGATGGCGTTTACTGTAGCTGTACACGCTGTGTTTGATGCGCTTGAGTTGTCCCTAAGTAAGGATAGTTCAGATGACACCGTTATAGAAGAGTTTATAGAAGAGGTACACCCGCTGGTTGAGGAAGAAACTTTACCTACAATCACAGAAGAGGAGCTGGAGGAGTACCATAAGTTCAAGAATCGCGACCCTCTTCTGACGGGAGAAGAATCCGAAGCAGAAGAAGCGGCAGTAAAAGCCGATGGGTGGGATAGAACCGCAGCCAACTTGCGTAACGATGACACGGAACAGTATGACACGGACTGTGGTTTGATTAACCTTGATGGCGGGGCTACCACCACCAGTTTCGTTTATGATGAGCTGGAGGATGGGGCGAGCGAGACCGACGTGATAAACTTTGCGCCCACACAAGTCGCATACCCCACCACAAGAACTAGTAGAGGCAAGCGTTCCGATAAGTGGCGTAGCTATCACGGAGTTACACCATACGTCAAACCTGTACCAAAGGTGGTTACAGCTGACGATGTAGTATCTACAGCGCTACCGCATGTGGGACCAGATGCGCCAGCAGAGACATACAACATTATTGCAGACCGAAAGTATTCTGGTAAAGTATTCGCAAAACATCCTATACGCACTGACTACTTATACTTAGGGCATCACGGGATGTTTTCTGCGAAAGATGACCCAACCTATGTATTCACCATCAAAGACGGCATGAGCTACCGGGTAGTTATTGCACTAGAGCCCCTAGTAATGTCCTTCATAGAGAGCAGAATAGATTACACTTTCTCTATGAGTAAACTGAAACGGATATTCAGCACAGTGTCTCTGGACACCGCATATACAGGTAAGTTACTGCACCATGTACAGGCTTACTCCGGCGCAAGATACCACTGTGTCGATACTCGTTTGATCAGATCTATATTGGGATTACTGGCCTCGTTTGTAGCAGACTCACTACATACATCCGCGGAATTTATGCAGCATCAAGAAAAACTCGTGCAGGATGTTACGCGTATCCGCGAACATGTCAGTCCCAACGTCACCATGTTGAGAGAGAAGTCCTGGTGGAATCGTACGATCCTGCTAGACCAACTTGGGGAAGTATTCATACCTATCGAAACACTCAATCATCTTGTCATGGAGGATTGGAGTGTGTCTGGTGACCAGAAGGAGGTGGCAGAGTCCGCAGAAATACCGTATATGCACATCGAGCGCGTCGGTTTGGTTGTACGGATGGAGGACCTCCCAAATGTTGCGGAGGTAAGTAAGCGTATGGGAGAGAATATTAAAATGGGTGTTACCGCCTTTCATGAGGCGCTTACTTACGGATACCGAGATTGGGCAAAGAGTGACTACGACCCAGCAGGCGTGGATATGAGTGTGTCTACACTTCTACACAATATTACGAAGGGGGACTCTGGTAGAGAATCTGTATCTACTCAAGGGAGTTCCGGGCTACGTATATTGTGTAGAAGTATTCTGAATATTGTGCAGTATGATGCGAGCACAGGTATGTATGTTGTCCCAACGGCGGCTACGACGATACATGTGCTGTCTTCTGATGAGGAAGGAGGCATAACTAGTACAGCCGTGTTTACAGAACACACCCTATCAGCAGAGATACATAATTATCTCTGCTCCAATGGCCTTATGCGAGAGGCTGAGATGGAAATAATAGACAGCTCCAACGCGCCCAGATGGAGAGACGCCATCACGAAGCAACGAAACAAGCTCAAACGTTGGGGAATTGTGCTAAGTAAGGAACACAGTCAAGGTCTCATCCAAAAGTACGGGTCGTGTTGGGTACTCCCACCCAATGCCGTAAAGTCTTTACGGCATGTCCTCACTCGTGACCTCATTATCTACTAGGCACATTGTAAATAAGCAGGGCTTCGCTCTACGCGGTTCTGCTTATTTTTATGCCATAAGATGTCGAGACAAACCGTACACTTACAAGGAGAAATAATGACTGTACGTATGCAAGTGCGAACGAACGGAACCGCAGTAGACACAGAAAAATTCTTGAGCAATCCTATTCCCAAGGGGGCCACACAGGGAATAGTGATGGGGAATGGTATTACTTTCGCTCGCCTGTCCCCAATGAGTAAGGAACACCTCCTTATGTCCAACTTTGCGCAGGCAAGAATGGAGGCGTGGGGGGTAGCTGATGATATTAAAGTGCGTAATGCCCAAATCGCGGTATGTACACACGGTAGAGTGGAGACTTCTTTTGAGTTCATTGCAGATACGGTACCTGTATTAGCGTTTGATAACATATCTCGTATCTACCCCGATATGACTTTTACACTCATACAGGTGGACCACCCAAACTCATCTGGATACGTATCTTTTAGTGATGGTATACGCTACTCATCAAAGTCTGAGTGTGCACCGTTGGTGTCTGGGTTGGGATATATTGACCCATTTATTCGCAGAGTGTGGTCAGAGCAGGACGAATGTACGATGCTGGGTGCTGTAGCAAATGAAGTGTGGGAAGATGCGATCAAGGAGACTAGCTCTATTCTCCTTGCGGATTATGTTCGTGATACGGCTGAGAGAGAAGCGAGACACGTAAACTCTGGGGGGATAAGAAGTCAGATTAACTACATCAAGTTAAAATACGGTGCGGTTGAGTCTTTACGTATCCTACGCGAATCCTCTTCACACAAGAAAGAGGCGAACAATGGGTAGGCGATTTAAATCGCCTACCGTCTCTGCTATACTAATATGGGGCATAATCGTTGCCTCTATATTAGTAAAGTTAACCTCTTGTTAGGAGACTGTAAGTATGTACGAATCCGCAGAAAAATTGATACATATTAAGGAGCTTTACGAAGCGCTTATGGACACCACTGAGACATTCTCCGTTATTGGAGCGGATTTGTTTTATCTTGTTGGTGCAATTGTTGAGGGCAGCGTGATCGAGTTACACACAGATGACACCACTCAAGCGGAGCTAATTGGTTTGTTCGAGGAAATTTTCCTCGATGACCATTGGGTATGGGAGTATGTAGATGTGCACGATGGCACTTGAGAGAAGAGTAGGAAGGGTAAGAGAGCTTATTGGTAAGCTAGCAGAAGACCACCATCTGACTGTGGAGAGACGTGTATATGAGACCGTCGCCGAGGAGAAGTGTAGTGGAGAGAAGGACACAGTTTTTGTTAGCCATGATGTATACTCCTATCATGGTTATGTAACACCCATCATCTACTACTAAGACGGGTGTTACGTTATGGACACAGAATTACTGGGATACGAAGTAGATGTCTACTTCGGCCCAAAACTGAGCACTTTGTCCTGCGAAGCGTTCTCGCAGGATGCCCCACCCTTCCTCTTCGGAAGAACAGAGGAAACCAGTTACGAGGCCAGCACTGAGAAGGTATACATTACATTTGAGCATGATAGCTCTCCATGTATATCGTAACATTAGCAACTGGATGTTACGTTGTGGCCAGAGAGAAGGATTATTAGTGTAGTGCTTCTCTATTATCTTATACCCGATAGTTGGGATATAAATGGCTAATTCTATCTAATAAGCATATGACGGTCACTATAGCTCACACATACCACCAGCACATGCGGACTCCGCCTCGAACTTGACATTGTTCTCAAGTTCTGTTACCTCGCGGAGGTCCAATTTTCTTAGCTGTCTTGTGGCGTTGTTATATTCCGTTTCTGTACAAGGGCTTATTGGTAACTGTCTGTGGGTACCACCATACCAAGGGAATGTAGCCAAACCATTATAAGAATCCCTATTTTCCCACATCCACTTACCTACTTCAGCCCATTCACCATCTTTGATGGAAACTGTGCACGAAATATTATGTGTGTTCAGTCCTTCTCTGTGTCCAGGACGTACCCATCTGGTGTGTAGATCCTTCACTCTCTCTAGTAGTTGTAGTGGATTCTCTTGACTTTTGGTAAGTTTACCTTTGGTTGCTACAGGCATACGTACAATAGCCATACTACGTGGGTCAGACTCGAGGTCCTCAACAAGATCCGGTAGGTTCTGTAGTAGGTATGGGTATACAGGTTCATTTTTACCTATACGCAGACATTTAAAGTAGTGCTCCGCTTCTCGTGTGTGGACACCGTTGCTTGACTCAAGCACTAATGATCCAGTGCCTTCTGGTTTCACTGTTGTGGTGCGATGCGCCAGATTCATATCCAGTTTACCAGCTATGTACGCGTTTTCGTCTAGTACGATTTGGGCTGCCTTTCTCAAGTCGTATTGTTGCACGTTTCCGTCTGTGATGCCTGTAATGGATACACCTAGTAACGCAAGTTTCTCTGCGGACTTCTGCCACTGAGGTCTCAGATAGGGAAATGCTGTCCACCCAGCCTGGAGTGTACCTATTCTCGCTGCCATTCTCACACGGTGAAAAAAGTCCGCCTCGTCTACACAATTACTACCATTCACTGTTGTTAGGTTACAGAAACCGTACTCAGGTAGTGAGATCTCGACACAGGGATTGGCGAGATCATCTGGGTCGTTAGTCCAGAATATTCCAGGCTCACCTGTCTGGTTACTTACTACGATTTCCCAGAAGTCCATAAAGTCTTGTTGTGTAACTTCTCCTCGTACAAATACGGCAGAGTTGTTTGATCTACCTCGTTGTGGGTGGTCCTCCCACCAAGTGTCAGATTTACACGTAAGCATCGCTGTGTCACAACGGTCAAAGAACGCGATCATAGCTGCTCTTCGTATTCCACCCGCATGAACGGCGTCAGCTACATGGCAACATATGTCGTGTACTTCCAGAGAACTCAGCTTACGTCCCCTAGCACCTCTTAGAATAAGTTCGCATCTTTGCAGCGCCAGTTTAAGCGGATCGGGACCTGGTGCCCTTCCTCCGCTGGTTATGAGTGGGGAACCCTCTGGTCGTATTTTAGAGAAGTCGAATATAGGTTTATGTAGACAGTAGGTATAAGCTTCTATGAGGGAGAGCAAGGAATCACACCAACCCTCAATGGTGTCTGGTACGATGTATGCGTATTCTTTGGTACTGGTGCCGTTTATGGCAGGGAGTTGTTGTATGTGCCTACTCTGCACACTGTAACCAACACCGCATCCACACAATAGATTGTAAAATAACTCACTGAACGCCTTTACATCCAACATAGGCAAATACGCGCAGTTATATAGTCTATTGGGTTTTTTGACCGCAGCTGCTCCTGCAAACTGCGCTGCACGCATAGACGATAGAATTTTCTTCTCCTTCTTCGCCTGAAACGCCTCCCGTATGTCATCTTCTATATGAGGCCATCGGTCTGCGTGCATGTCTCCGCCACGATCACATATCTCATCCCATACCTCTCTCCTTTGGGCATGAGGTAAGTAACGTCCGTACTTGAGATACACGATTAGGTCTGACAGCAAACTTGAACCAGTAAGTGCCGAATATTGCATGATATTGTCCCGCCTGTCGGTTAATAAACGCGCATACTTGCGCAAGAGGAAAGACGTAAAATGTACTATGGTGCAGATTTCAATGTAAATGTTCTGAGGTAGTGGATGGCGTCTTTAGTGTTGATCTGATTGAGGTATTTCTGTGGGGGGAGGTTGCAGTCCGGAGGTCTGTTTTGCAGATTCTACACCAGATCTAGGTACACCTTTATACGCGTACACCATATCGACTCCAAATTTCTGTGTGGAGGGGTGTCTCACTACTGCGTATATGATACCTAAGAACATAAACACAGCTAGCATGACATACCAGAAGGCGTCTGGTAACGTAGGTGGCGGCTGCAGCGTAGCATTGATATAGATTGACTTGTCTGAGCAGCTCACCTTGTACCTACGTGTACTAGCGTTAGACCCCTTATTTACTAGTCTCGTTCTTCTTCTTTCCGATCTTGTTGGTTTTTTGCTTGTAGTAGTGGTGGATGTTGCGGAAGCTACGGGACATCTTAGGTCTATGATATATATGGATGTCCTATAAAAGATCGCTCCCATAAATGCGACGATCATAACAAGAAACGCCAGCACGAATAAGAAGAACATATTATTATGTCTACCTGTAGAGTCCCTCGGTTCTCCTATAAGAGCGTTCATGAGTCCTCCGAGAGAAAACTTACTCATATCATCCTCCTTCGCTAATTTCCCCAAAGTGGAATTTACGCGTATATCTAGAGTTCTTACTCGTCTTGCCTATCTTGAACCATCCGAAATTTACACCTGACTCCATTCCGTAGTCAGCTTGTCCGCGAGCTTGGAATATCCGGATAGCATCGTATTGTTGCCCACTACTTGAGGTGCGCTGCTCTAATCCCACGAATACTCCAGCGTGCCCCATTGGGTCTTTAAGTAGATCTGGCTCATTCTGGATTTGTACGTATGCTCCGAACTTCGCCTTATAAGGGTCAGTGTGATATTTGAAATCAAGACCAGCATCCTCAGCGAAACTCTCGCCATAATCTGATGGACTTTTTTGCTTGGCTTCATCCCATCTTCGTTTTAGCATACGTCCCATATACTCGATACCTCTACCCGAACCTTCTACATACGTACGTGCCGCGTCTCTATATACAAAGAAATACGCTTTGATCTCCTTCATCTGTTTGAGGGTTAGGTCGATGTCTGACTCGAAGTCCTGCCCCATCCACTCTTTGTGTGACATGAACAGATTTTCTAGCGACAGGCCACAACAGAAAACACCGTCTCTTCCGTGGTCTTTGAGTATATTGTACGCACGATAGTAATGGTCTTCCGTGCAGCCATCGTGTCCACCTGTCCATGCGTACGGTTCTCTGTTTCGGTACTGCCGTAACATCTTTTCTCGCTGAACGAGCTGCCACATGTCCAACTTTTCTTCGGATGGGAGTAGTGACAAGAAGCCGTGCTCGGTGTTAAAATCAATTCCCTTGGGGATGGTTAAGTACATATCGAGTCTCCTTCATGTTATATAATAGGAACGTAGTGTGTGTGTAATATATACAATTACACTTATAATAGAAATAGACGAATTATAGGTATAAGAATCCGACGGGTAAGTATAGGAGTAATATGTGCAAGGAACAAGCATATACTAGTATGATTGTAGGCGTAACTGCCCATGCACTGTCCCAGCTTAAGGCTGAAGACAGATGTGGTGCGTTTGACATCACCGACCAACAAATCAGAGACCTGGCTGCGGAGGCATCCGTGGCGGAAATTACAAAGGAAGAGGGCAAAAATGATTGTCCTCTGTTAGGAGATGACCCCTATCTGTATAGAGCAGTGCTGGAAAATCCAAATCTGAAGAAGCGTGCGCACCTGATCATCACAAAGGATGACAGGTACGGAGGTGATTTCGTGGTGCGCACAGCACTGACTGATGAGCTGTTTGAAGAAAGAAAACGCAGGGCGGAAGTACAAGGTATTTCCGTACCCGAGATGGCGAGCTATCTTGTCGTACACCCTAAAGGGGGGACAGATAGAATGCTTTGGAGAAGAACTAGGGGGGAGGCCCTCAATACTGTATCCAAGATTATAAGTTCGGGTGTGTCTCTTAAAAAAGTAGGGATGTACCGGAAGGAGGAGGTAACATTAGTAGCTAGTTAAGGGAGTCGTATATCGGTGCATAGCCAGAAGTCAGCTATGCACTTTACGACTCGCATAAACGCGCGGTAACTACCAGGTTTCACTACGTACGCGTTTATGTTTAGCGCATAGGCATCTCGGATCACATCGTCAGTGTGTGTTCCACTGAGCATGATTACAGGTATAGACTGCAGTTTCGTATCCTTCCGTATTTGTCTTAACACTTCCATACCGTTCGGCGGAGGCATGTGCAAATCTAGTAACACCAGATTAGGCAATTCCTCTGTTGTGTTCAGATATTCTATTGCTGATAATCCGCTGTTGTGTACAACCGTTTTAATTGCAACATCTATAGCATCCAGCGCCTTGCATACCATATCTGCATCCACGGGACTATCATCCACTATAAGTATCTTGAGTATAGGTCGAGTCACAGGCCATCTCCTATTTTGGGATAAAGAACTCGAACGTGGTGCCTGCATCACTTGAGTCAGATATGCGTATGTCCCCGCCCTCTTTTTTTAGCAACTTCTTACATAGTGCTAAACCTAACCCTGAACCATCTTGATCGTGATTACCCCGCATGAACATTTCAAATACCCATTCCCAGTGTTCCTTGCTAATACCGATACCGTTATCTTGGTATCGGATAGTTAGCCTGTCGTCACAGCTGGACGTAGATATGTTTATACGAGGTTCGCGGTCGGGATGTTTATACTTTAGTGAGTTGTTAATCAGATTAGACAAGATGCGTATCAAATGCTTTCTGTTGAATTCCACATAAACATCTTCATCAGGTATGCTTATTTTTGCTCCGGTTCGATCCATGCTGCCGTTTTGTAACGTAATTGCCTCTCTTAGCACCGAGTTCATCCTAAAAGTATCCTTACCCCTTTTAGGGTCGAAGTACTCCATCAAGTTACTGATGAGTCGTAATGCCGAGTCGATAGTCTCATCACCCTTCAGTAGATAATCTAGTAACTGCGTATCTGGCTCTACTTCTGTAGCCCTCTCTATCGCCATATTCAAGTAGTATGATATGTGTCGTAGTGGCGACTTTAGGTCGTGTGTGATACTTACAAATTGCTCTGCTATATCACCAAACTGACAACTGTTTACACAGTCTCTCTCTTCGGGACTTAGTGGCCGGGTTCTCGCAGTAATTATCAAATCTTTTGATGGGCACGAATCAAGATTTGGCATTTTTATCCTCTTCGAGACTTCGCTGAAACTCTCTGCGAACACTGTCTATCTGCTCACGCATCAGGTCATGGTTTACTTTCGTAGCATTCGATACCAATCCCGTAATAACGTCAACTTTCCCTTCCAGTTTCGCAGTAGCCTCCTTAAGCACAATCTCGTCTCTTAGTGTAGCCACCTCTGCTTTCAACCCATCTACTTCACTCTGTAGGTCATCTGTAGCAACTTTAGCACTCTTCAGTGCCGCGTCTGCTGTGTCTACGCGCTTGTCTATACGGTTTATCCACTTACGTATAAACAATACGGCTAACGCTAATGACCCAGAAGCGATAAGATATGATGTGACATCAGTGATCTGTAAACCCGCCATAAAATGTATCATGTACACCTCCATAGTAATGTCGGATATTTTCGTACAGTTACCCTAGGTAAGTCAATATGCTAAGAAACGAAATCCATAGGAGGAGGATATGGATTTCGTTACTGCGGTCTAGAATCTTCTATGCTCAATACGAGCATAGACATATCTAGACTATCGACCTTTCGCTTCGCTGCGGACATTGCGTCCACAGTTTCTCCACAGAGGTTTGCCTGCATAGCGAAAACCTTGTTCTCAAGGTTTTCGATGGCAGCTGATCTGTGTTCTATGATGGCCTTCTGACCATCCTTGGAATTGGCGAGCAGCCCTGATGCCACTGCTCTACGTACATCCGCTTCCGGTACTCCGTACGCATCCAGAAGATGGGGCACCATTACTTCGATAGAACGATTCAGTGCTTTTTTACCCAATGCAGAGAATAGTCTTGTGATGGCTATAGTAGCCTGCAAGACTAAGTCTTTTCTTTGCATTAGGTTGCTTCGGAACCATTCGAGGAGGAGTTCTATTTCCTCCTCTGACAGTGCCCATCCCTTTCTCCCCCAAACTAAAGTTCGCTCCTCACTCTCCTCATCCATACCTGCGAACGCGGTATGGATGACAGCTCTCCCCAGCATGTCCACGATGCCTTGCGGCACCATAATGGTGTGTACTACTTCTACTTCCTCACCCTTCTGGCGAAGAAGCTTCAGTTCCATCCGCTCAGATGCTTCAACCATCTGAGCCATGTGCTCATAATATCCCACGACGGTTGTCGCCACGCCCAAAGCGGGGACGACAGCGCTACCTGCACGAAGCAGGGAGCTGGTTTCGGTCCTGTCACTCTGCCACCACCTATACAGTGGCAACGCCACTGCGGTGACGAGACTCGCAGCGGCAATACTCAACATATCCTTTACCTCCATTGATTGTTATCGTATTCTTACTGTATTCTTATGCCAAATACGCGTTACCGGACCCGTATTTTGTGTGGTATAGTCAGGTAAAACGGAGGTAATAATGATTACTAGCGAACAAATTGCGGCACGAGTAGGCTCATACCCCAGACATGACATGCCCTCAATATACGGTAGGCAGGCAACTGGATCATTTAGGCACGGAGATAATGATCCGTACTCATACGGTATAGCAAGTAAAGCTGCTGGTACTATGGTTGGTATGGGCGGAGTCAGTGTTATGGGAGGTATCGTGGGGGGCAGTATGGCCTTCGGCGCAGGTATATCAGGTATCAAAGGTGCGTGGAGCGGACTGACCTCTAGTGCTAACTACGCAGATGCCAAATCATTATGGGGAGCAGGTAAGTACGCTAGCGCCATTGGTTCTGTAGGGGCACGTGGTATAGGCGGGTCTTTGTTAGCAGGGGCTGCTGCGTTTGCCCCACAGTATCTCGGGTACAAAGCAGTTTCTGCTGCAGGTTCAGCTATTTATAGAGGAGCCCGGTTCCAACAAGACTCCAATCGTATCATGTCCAGGCACATGCGGTTTCAAAATAACTCATCCTCTCGTACAGGGTTCGGCGCATCTACGGAGCAGATGCGCGGGGTATCTCAGATGGTCACTAAGATGGCCGATAAAGATTCCTTGCGGTCCCGCGATGAGTTAATGCGGGTCATGGATAAGTTAGGTCAAAGTGACTTCTTCCAGTCCACTACAAGTGTGGATAAATTTTCTGGCAAGTTTAAGAAGTTAGTGAAAACCCTTACTCACATGGCTAGGTCTTTCGGTACGTCTTTGGAAGAAGCAGTACCACTTATGGCTGCGATGAAGCATTCAGGCATCTACTCCAATAAAGCGCAGATGCAGACAGCTAGACAGATCCGTATGTCTGGACTATCTCCACAGATGGCCATGAGTGCCATGCAGGGCGGTGCTGCTATAGGACGCGCTAGCGGAGGTCACGGTGGGGCTGCTGCAGAAGGCACGCTCACAATGATGCGTCAGTTACGCTCCATGACCCAGATGAAAGGAATCGGAAAACGTACATCTAATCTGATGACGGAAATCACAGGTGGTCAGACTGGTGAGCAAGCGATGGCTTCAACATCGCAAAGAATGTCTGCACTAACTTTGAAATTCCTAAAAGGACCGCTAGGTAGAATGGCTTTGGCAGGTCTCGCCAATAAAGATATGACGGGTATGGATGGTGGTAGCATGGAGCTGCTCCTGAATAAGCGCATGTCTTTATCTGAATTACGTAAGCGTGGTTTTAAGAACACGGCATCTATGGGAAATAAAGCCAAGTTCGTTAATAGAGAAGGGGACTTACGCACTGCCTTCCTAAAGCAAGGCGGTATGACAGGCATGGCCTCGTTAGTACACTCTGCTTTCCGAAGTAAGATTCTGAAGGGGTCGTCTAACGCAGACATCCAAGAATTGATCATGTCCCGTTTTACGGGAGGTAACCGCAGAGAGGCGCAGTTACTACAGACAGCGATGCAGAAACTTCCTCAAATGCGTCGAGATATGACTCGAGCCGGAATACGCCAGGGTGACTTGCACTATCGTGCGTACATGGGAAGAGAGAGATTTTCAGGAGACGCAATCAAGCGTAGAGCGGGTAGCTTTATGCGCAGGACCTTCTCTAGGCCATTAGAGCGCCTAGGACAGAATATATATTCTGGACTAAATGATTCTTTTCGTGGAATGATAGATGATATGACGGGGACTACCAGTGCACACGTTACTGGACAGGCTGCATCTTCCTTCCATAAAGCAGCTGGCGGAAGTGCCAGTGCAATGTCTGACCTTAAACGCAGAATTGGCGTAGGTGATGGTAGACCTTCCGCAGGACTAGATCTTCAAAGACGCAGGGGTACTGTTGATTCTTTACGCGACTTTGGTATAGATAGCTCTTTAAGTGGGTCTCTACCAATGAGTATTATAGGTGTAGCTATACAAGGGTTAGTCGGTAAAAGACGTAATGATCTAGGGGATAACTTGCACCAAATGATAGGTACCAACACCCTAAAAGGTTACGGTGCACAGCAGAGGTCTATGGGTAAACAGGGAGATCTGGCTATCATACATAGAACAGATGCCAGAGGCAGACTTATGCAAAGTAACGGCGATGATAACAGAATCTCACAAGCATTGGTGATATCTAAGTCTCAGTTACACCGTGTTATTAGCCTAGAAAAGCGTCGTGCGTCGGGTCAACGTGCAGCTGAGATCGTGCGAAAATTCACTGATCCTAAAGACAAGTCTGCTGCAAATAAGGCAGCGGCTATGATTCGTACGAACATCATCAATAACAGTGATGTTATGAACAAGTTACGCAATGCCTCTCCATCAGAACGCAGACAGATAATGCGTAAAGAGTTCCGTAAGATAGCTAAACCGGGCACGTCTGTAGGTAAATGGGTAAATCGAATAGCTGGCGACAACGAGTACAAAGGTGTGGGAGCTGGTGCGGCGCAAAATCAAGCGATGGACGATGCTATAAACGTGGCAGAGACTGCGTTACAGAAGGTTGGCATAGACAGCCAGAGTCGGTACGTATCTGGGGATATGGGTGACTCTTACAATACAGTTAAGGCGGCGCAGGCGGCACAGAAAGATGCACTAGACGCATTAGGGTGGGCAGGTAGAGGTAAAAGTGTAGGAGACGCTGCTCAATATCTCACTGGTGGCGGTATAGATGAACGCAAGTTCCTTCAAAACAGCGACCTATTCAAGAGTGAAAATCTTATCTCCAATACAGTGATGCGCCATGCTGCTGGTGGAATGAAATTAACCAAAGCGCAAGAAAACGCTAAGGATAGAATTATAGGTAGTAAGGGCGGAGAGATGAATATTGGAGGTCATACTCTCCAAGAAAATCAAGTAGACATGCTACGTAATATCTTACAACGTGCTCCAGAATCTGGAGCACTAGGTGGATTGTTTGGTAAATCTTTTACCAAAGAGAAATATAAGAAGTGGAGAGACTCTATACATGCCCAGAATCAAATAGGTATAGCTACACAGGTAAATCGTTTCGGAGCTGGTGCTGTACGTGCACTTAAAGGTATGAAGAACCCACTGGCATCCAAACTCACTGACTTCGCAGAAAGTCTTACTACCGTACGGTCCAAGGCGGATATAATTGGGCTTGCTGGTGGAGACAAGTTCGGGGTAATTGCAGAAGATTTCTCAAGTTTGGGAAAGAAGAAGCAAGGCGAGATGTTAAGTCAGCTACGAAAACGTGGGTCTTTTGGTTCTGCTATTTCCGGAGCATTACAGGCATACATTACGAAAGACGGCACTAACGAAGAAAAGCGTAAAGCAGCAGGGTCAACGTTACTATCTACTGCCGTAGGCAAAGGTAAAGTTACAGTGGGCGCACGCAAGAGCCTAGACAATGCCCTCACAGTGTGGAACGATTATGTACGTGCAAATCAGAGATTTGTAGACGCAGTGTCCGTGGCGTTGAAAGACAAGGACTTAGCTGGTATATCAGCCTCGCTGAAGTCAAAACGAAAGGTAACCACATAGGTGTAACATGGCTGGCGAAAATCGTATAGCAATTGGTACAGGCAACGTAGAGGTTGTAGTATTGGACCAAATATCCATAGACCATTTGTATGAGAACCAAGTTGCAGCGGCTGTGTACTCAGTGGTTATAGGTGAGGACCACATACCGGAAGTCGATAGCAAGGTGCTAGATTATCTTTTGGAGGATAATGAGTAATGCCTAAGTTCATACTTATACGACGAAAAGCGTTTAGAGACTTGGAGCGGGATCAGTTCTCCAATAGGTTCGGTAGTCAGGCCAATGTCCGTAGACCGTACATGGGTATACAGGCGGGTGAAGACGTACACTCTACTATTACAGTAGTTACCAGAGACGGTAAGAAACTGGATCTCCTAGACCTTAACTCTGTATCCCGTACAGGGAAAACAAAGCACTATACCAACTTCATCGTGCAAGGTTTTCAGCGTGCTGCACAAGAGAAGTACAATATTCAGGAGACTTGGGGAGAGGAGTGGCTGAATGTCTATGGAAAGAAGCCTGAGATATTCACTGTCTCCGGAATGCTCGTGTCCTCTAAGAACTTCCCTTGGGAAAGCGAGTTCTGGTTCAACTACGAAAACGTGTTGCGTAGCACTAAGTTAGCTGAAATTGGAGGCAGGATATTCCTAGAGATAGGGAACATGTTCTACACCGGTTACATGTTAGACGCTCAGGCCACTAGGTCGTACGAGGTCGAGAATCGTGTGCCTTTCTCATTCCATTTTTATATTACACACGTTGGATCATTTGAGGTGTCTACAGATATAGACCTTAAAGTGGCGATTAACCCTAGTGATACCACGGCCATATCTACGATAGGCGGTCCTGCCATAGACACGCACGATGGGGAATACACTAAGCTTCAGCCGTCAGATGAGAACTCCACCACCTACAGTTTCACGTCAAGGGAAGTACGTAAGTGGAAGACTGTACGAAACTCTGTCTTATCCGACTTAGCTCCCGATTTAGCGTCGGATCCTCATACAGCAGCACGTGTTTACGGTGCATGGGAAGGTGATCAGTTACCAGATTCTTACGCGGACTCTCTTGGTGCAGGATTCAGTGGAGGGGATGCCCCATTAGGTAAGTCTGAGTCGGAGCGTAAAGACAGGGGTACATTTACACCCCCATTCCCCGGTACAACATCAGGTAAAAGTGATTTCTCTTCCGCCCTCGATTTCTTATCTAACGCTATTACCCCCGATGCAGTAGGAAATATTAGTCAACTAGTGGGTACAGCTAGACAGCGTGCGCAAGAAGCAATAGGTGCATTGACGGATATTGGGTCTGACCTCATCCCAGAAGATCCCCTATCCAAACTCCAGTCCGCCTTAGAGAGAGATTTGGACTCTTTGCGTTCAGCTGGTCCAGGGTTCGTACGCGGTCTTACAAATGTGTTATCTTCGGATCCTATTCTTTCTGGGTTTGGGTTTAAAGCTGCGCTGAAGAAGTCCAAACGCATAAACAATATGCGTGCTGCTACTGATGTGATGAAGGATCATGCCCCTACAGCTACTACGCCTAATAGGTTTCCCCGCCCAGGTATCTTTTTCTTACCATAAGGACTGCACATGAGTACGATACGAAGACTAGATCTTAGATGCCTACTAGAGGGTATTGAGGTCCCTGTAGTGTCTGCAGTTATACAAACTGCGCCGAATGCCCCTGCTATGTGCACAATACAGATTGTTGCTACTGACGTGGTATTGCAGTTTTTAGATCGCACAGTAGTGCATCTATTTTACAAGGACGTAATCAACGGGGGCGTCGGACTACAGCTGTCCTCGTTCAATCTCGCATTTTCTGGTGAGATGCGCGCTATGCAGATGAGTAAGAAGGTCGGCTCAAGGTCTGCATTCTTACAGTGTGAGGATGTGTCTGCATACTGGGATCAGTGTATGCAATACATACAGAACTTCTCTTCCGGTGGGGATGCTTTCTGGGATAGGACGTCCTCTTTCATCGGTGCGAACAAAGGTATGTTCGACAACATACTTAGATCTCCAGAGGTTGTAATATCTAATCTAGTCAACTCAAAATCTGTGACTAGACCGGGATTGACGGGTTTGATGGCTGGTGTGATACGTTTGTTTGAGCGTATGGGTGGAGTGTACTCAGGTAAGCACGTATTCAGGGGGCAGAACGACTTCTTCTCTGCCGCAGAGTTACGTATGCGGATAGTGGCACAAATCGGCGTACCAGAGAACGACACTACATCTGCGCGTATGATGCGCCAGAAGTCATTTATCAATTGGATTACAAATACTATGTGCTCATATGGGTCCATGTTGTCGTACAGGGACATACTTAAGATTCTGTTTCAGTTCACATTCTATGAGGCATATCCACTGCCTATGGGCAGGTACAATCCGCCATCTACAACAGATGTCACTAGATTTGAGAATGTGCCTATTCAGAGCAAGCACGCAAACAGCAGGGAAGTAGTACGCTACACCAAAATCCTAGAGAAACTTAGGAAGCTTATTGCGCAGGAAAGTGTCAAAGGTAAGAAGTTTGACGAGATTCATATGTGTATGCCTGGTATTCCAGAAGACGCTAGGGTGCGTGTGTACATAACTATATCGTCTATTGTAGCGTCACTAAAATCAGACCTCCTAGCACCTATTACAGGTAAGATTAGGAAGCATGATGCTTGGACGAAACGTAATAGTCAGTACGGTGTTATAGGTGATTACGATAAAGGTCAGCTAGGTATACTTGGGAGCAAGGGGAACAGTGACTGGCCTAAGTTGAGGGAGAGACTGACGTCTGGTTTAGGGTATCTTACTCAGAGTCTGGTATTCGCAAACACGCAGAATCGTGCGCAAATGTTAGCATACCTAAACACAGCGCTCAGCGTCATGCAGGGTTTATTCAAGATGCCTACCAGACGCGTAGCACGCAGACACACCATACCCAAACAAGCTTCGCTATTCACACAAATAATGTCCCCAAACCTATTCTTTGCTCCTCCACCAAAGTGCAATGTTATATTCCCCGAAATGTATATGTCTTTCGATTTCCAGCGTGACTTCCGCAAAGAAATAACACGTATGCGTGTGCAGCTAAAATGTTGGCTATCTGGCAAGGGCGCAACTAAACCTTGGGCTAGAGGAAAGGCACCTACGTCTTTTCTAGGTATATACTACTACGCTCCAGATATTCTGGACGTGAAGAAGAAGAGTTATCTAACAGGTACGAGTCAGTATCTACGTATACTTCTTCCGCATGAGCGTTTCTCAGGAATCATCCCATCCATGCAGAGTTTGGGCAGGGTTAATTTCTACCTAGCAAGGAAAGACCCTGATTACTTGGACAACGCAGGAGGTATACCTTATGTACAGCGTACTGCAAATTTCAAATTCTTTTTGGATAGATACTCAGCACGACAAGCAACTGTTGTAGGCGTGTTCAATGAGTACGCGGTATGTGGTTTACCTGCAGTAGTGATGGATAGATACGGGCTAGCCACTACTCCAGGACCCTATAATATGGGCGAGATACACAAAGACACACGTAGACCAACACAATATTTAGGGCGTATTACTCAACTCATACAGAGTTTATCTTTTACGGAGCCTACAACTGCGTACACACTCAGCAATGTGCGTACGCACGATGAGTCTGTAGAACTTATTGGTGCGGGTGATGTGGATAAATTGCGTAAGGCTACTCCAGATAATAAGCGCGTACAGAAGATGGTTGACCTGCGAGATAAGTCCGAGGTGTTAACTAAAGACATGGTAGCGTTAAAGGCAACATTTGCTACTACAGGTGAGACCTTATTGGCGCGTAAATTACGTGCGCACCGTAAGACAGCAGAGTCTATTAGAGTATCTGCAATAGCGGCTAACCTGGTATCCGCATCTAAGATAATGGTCCGCGTAGCTACAGCGCTGTCTGATTCCGCTAATAGTTTGGCTGAGAGTAACCTCATAAAAGCAGCAGCACAGCTAAACAGTGCGATAACGATGTCATTAGGTGTAACTACCTTCGTGCAAGGTCAAGACAAGATAGACCCCGAAAGTATACCAGCTGAAGAGGTGATGCGTCCGCCTTGGTATGACAAGCTATACGATAACAAGAACATAGGGACTCAGTTTTATGGTCCTCTATTGGGCTGTGACTCCATCGTGGATAAAACTGCTATTAGGGACGCGGACCCCGATTACGATCATCCTACGCTGGGTACGACAAGTACCAGATCAGCTATAGACCAGTTGGTGCAGACGTACGCAAGTTTGAAGCGTGCCAATAGCGATGTCGTAGATTTCATGTTCTCATATATACACAGACCTATTGCTACTTTCGACGAGGTAGTAGGTAAGGGCGGGTTCCATAGACATGCGTTCGGTAGCGACACAGGGTTTTCTGATATGAAAACAGACCCGTTGCTAGGTGTTGAAAACGCAGAGAACACAATTAAGCAAGTGGACCCATCATTAGATGTACGTGCCGAGCGACGTGAAATTATAGCTAGATATGTAGCCGAACTATCAAATAAAGTATTGCTGGGGTAATATTATGAAAGACTCTTACACATCCACCCTGCTGAAACTTGCGCTAGAGGATATTAAAACTCTACAAAGTCCTCACTACACAGACCTAGTTAGCAGCACTGTGCGTATGCCTGGACCAGAAGATAAGCAGCGCAGCTTCATGGGTTCTACTACATTTACCCCTGAGTCCGAAAAGCGTCATGCACAAGATATTATGGACGCCTCTAGTAAAGTAGGTAAACTGCCTCCTACGCCTAAGATCGAAGGAATAAATTAAAGTTTGGTACAAGAGTCTGAACACATAAGGAGGTAGAATTATGAGTCAAGAAAAATTGTCTGGTCCTAGGAAGGACCGCGATCTGCAGCTATGGAAGAATTGGAAAGAGAGTACAGAAGAATCTGGAAGCGAATCTAATCCGCACTGGGAGCCATTACTGAGTACAGTCGCTATGCCTGCGGTACACAGGTTTGTGTCTTCGTACGGGGGAAAGACCGATATTCCAGAGAGTACAATTCGTTCTCGCGCTGTGGAAGGTGCGATACAAGGTCTGCAGACTTGGGATCCCTCCCATAAAGCAGGAGCTGCTTTATTCACACATGTTACTAATGGTGTGATGAACCACTCGAGAAGGTTCATCCAGGAGCGCCAAGGTAATATAAGGATACCTGAGCATCGAGGATGGTCTAAGATAACCATGTACAATAATGGAATTGACGACTTTGAGGCCGAGAAGGGATTTGAGCCGAACGAGACTCAGCTTGCAGAACATCTAGGGTGGAGATTAAGTCATGTGCAGGATATGGCTAGAGACTTACGTATGTCTGCCCCAGGAACAGGAAGTGTCATTCAGGAAAATGTCTCAGTAGACATACCTAAAGATGACAAGGTAGTTTCTGAGCTGAAGTTCCAATTGTCTGGTCCTAAAGATGAGCAGAAGCGAAAGGTACTGGATCTTTTGCTGTCTGGTAAAAACGGACAGCAAATCGCAAAGTCACTATCCATAGGTGAGTCTAAGGTATCTCAGATACGCAGACAGCTGGTAACCATGTCCCAACGTGAGTTATCAAGACGCACACCCTAACTAAGATAAGAAAGTCTACTTCGGTAGGCTTTCTTTTTATGGGAGTAATATTATGCCTCTACCCTCAACCTCCATACGTGATGCTGAGGCAGGAGTCGCAGGATTCGCACAGCAACTGGCGAAGTCTATACGTAAATACTTTACAGACGAAATCAAGAAAAGGCAGCAAGATATAACATACACGCTACGGAGACAGGCGAACAATCTGAAAGCACGTGCAACCTCTCTAGCTAAATCCGCGAAGAGTGCCCAGAAGAAAATAAACAAGTACTTATAGGGAGTTAGGTATTATGTCAGTAGGGATTGCAGACCCAATTCAGATAACAAAAAACACTGAAGCATGGGTAGATATTAACATTCGCGATTTGTCTGGAGTACCTAAATTAGGACTGGATGTATCTACACTGAGCCTGTGGATTGCTAAACAAAACGATACCACCTTACAAACAAAATCGCTCACTCACACTGTGGATGTAAAGGAGGTGGGTCAAGGCAGATACAGTGTCAGGCTAGATGCTACTGATGTAGATACACTCGGTACGCTCTTGTTAGTCGTAGAAGCGCCTTTGTGTATCCAGGGTGCTTTTTATGTGTATGTAAGTTCTCGTAATGGGGACGAATCTGGGGTTCTCCAAGAATCCGAGTCTTGGTTGCCGTACCACGCTGTTACCGGAAATGTGGCGACGGGTACAACAGGACTCACGACAGTGTCGTCAGTTTTCTATAAGAAGTTTGGTAGTGGTGCCAATGTAGCCAAAGTGATTAACCCCTCTACTGATTTCAGGGAGCTGGGCAGGGGTCTGTATAGTATACGCTTTACTACAGACGAGTTGGACACAGGCGGTCAGCTAACATATTCTGTACAAGCTGTCAATCAGATTCAGTTTGATATGGGAGTGAATATTACAAACGGCGGGTACTACCTGTACACATTTTCTCTCGCCACTGAGGATGTTCCATCCATAGGATATTATGTGGATATTAGAGACGGCGATGATATGCGTCTCTTGGGAACAGCAATATCTGGGGTTGGTGGGGTAGCTGTTGTGTATCTCCCCATTGGGGAGTTTGTAGCAACCATACGCAAAACCGACGTTGTGTTTGATACAAATAATGTTCCGTTCTCGGTCAGTATACAAACTGATGTTAACAGTCTGACGTTAGAGACAGACGGAATTGTGGGACTGACATCTAGCGCACCATCGAGTACATCTAAAGGCGTGGCCACACTACAAACCCCTCTAGGGTTTCCGCTCAGAGGATACACCGTGCGTGTAAGTATGAAGAACCCTCAACTTATGGGTAGCGTTCTACACCTTTCGTATGATGATCTGGTGACTAATGAGTTTGGTGTGGTGGAGCATGACTTCCCACAAGGTATGATTGTCACTGTCACTATTGAAGGAACGCATATTCATAGAGAGTTCGAGGTACCAGTCACTGATTTCAACCTCATTTCTGCTGCGTTATCTGTAGCCGATCCATTCACTATCCAATCCCCATCCTACCCAGTTGCACCCATCCATACATAATCCACTTCTCTTTGGTCATAAGCATGTGAGATAAAAATAACCAGTTACATCATAGGAGTAAAGTGATGCAACAACAGCAAATTCCTGAAGGCATGACCAAAGAGCAGTACGCAGTGAGAGTTCTGGCCACAACCGTGGGTAGCGACATGGTGGATAATTTGGAAAAGTACTTCGACGTGGCTACCAAGGACCGAGTAAACGCTCGGGTTGATGCAGTAGCGTCGTATGCAGCTCTCCCACAAGAATCAGTCACTGAAGAACTTATGCGCATTGTATGGAAGCGCACACAACATACTGATTTTATCATCGTTTGGCCTGCTGATGAGCAGGATCTGGCTATTCTCTTTGTGTTCAAAGAGTTAGAGGGTGTTACTAGAAACGAACCTTATACTCCATGGATTGACGGCATTAGATTAGCCAGTATTCGCAACCCCAGAGCGTTAGTGTGTCAAAAATTCGGAAGCCATTGTGTAGTGACTGACGTGTCTACCGAGGATGTCTACACTATAAATCCTTGGGGAGTTCGTGGGAGAATCCCTGGACATGCTACACGTGTAACTCCTTTTGAAGAAGCCTGCAAAGAGGCAAAGGATGTGGTAACGGCCAAGTACGATGAGGTCCGAGCTATGTTTGATGCTGCTCATGCTGAAGCTATGCAGAAGGACTTCGTTAGCGAGGTGTGGGCAGAGGAAATGAGTGACCGGTGGGAAGTAGTGGACTTCTTTCCTCTTATCGATGGAGCGCCGTCGAATCAGTCAATGATCATACTCGCAGGAGATGGGGCAGCTTCTATTGCCCTGCCCTGCAATTCTCACTGGGTAGTGGCTCGTCTACTCAAACTCGATGCACGTGGTCAGCTATCCGTACTGGCTCTGTGGGATGTTTTACAGGGATCCGTGATGTGTCGTCGGACTGTCATGACTCAATCCACGATACCCATTGAGAGCAGTCAACTGTCTTCGAGACGGGCGCACTCCGCGTGGGTCGTGTCTACCAGAAGTGAGGACATCCTCACTGAAAGTAAACGCATCATAATAGCTGCAAACGGGAGTCTCATCGTGAGAAATCCGGAAACACTATTAGACATAGACGTGGTGAATGATGTACGTGCGGAAATGAACCTGGTATCATTTGCTGACTATGCAGAGATGGTCGCGGATGCAGAAACGGTAGACGCGGATGCACAAGACCTCAACGCATAATTCGTGAGCTGACTCCAATCACAGCCGTAGTTATTATGGCCGTTACAGTAGCTACAAACACAGGATGCGCGTACCATTTGGGAGAAGCCGATTGCCACTTAAGTCTGTATGACTTTGCAGTCCCCTTCCATATATCCATATTGGTATGCGCATCCTTCACCATCCCCTGCAATGTCTTGAGTCTACTCTCCCACGATACCAGCCTCACTTTCTCCCACAAATTAAGCGAGGCTGCGTTATTTTTTAGTGTGAGCTTAAGATTGATATTCTCAAGTTTGAGTGCGCTGTGTTCTATGCGTATCCTGGCTAGGGATATAACCGCAGGTTTGTGATACTGTGTACAATTCTCAGCACTCATCATCCACTCTTCTGTTACACCATCAACCCGTCGCTTCACTACCTGCCTTCTCTGCTCGCGGGTCAGTACAGTATCCTTTGTTATTTTTGTGAGGCATGGTGTGACCGTTCCTCCTATCTCCGTACTTCCGTGTGCAACATTAGGTACTAGAACAAAAAATGCTATCACTAGCAGGATTATTCTGGTCATTGTAGAAACCCTCCGTCTCGTATATTATGTGTCCAGGAGCTATTACATATGAAAGGATAGGACAATGTTACGTTCAGTACTAGAGTCAATATTGGAATTAGCTAAAAAAAATCTAGTGGTTCTTCTACTTACCGTGTACGTAATTGGGAGTAGTATTTATTACGTAGTGAGACGAGTGCAGTACAGGAATGTATTGAAAAGTGCACAGGAGCGGATCATCTGGCAAGACACTACGATACGTAGTCAAGGTCTGACAATAAAAGAAATGAAGAACCAAGCGCTACTAAACAAATACAAAAAAACTGATGTGGCTGCTGTTGGTAAATTGTCAGAGATACGGAAAAAGAACGAATTGTTGCGTAAGGAACGGGAGCGAGTTGTAAAAGAAAGTGAAATAGCCAAACGCAAATTGAAATCTATGACTTTAGAGCAGCTGAACAGGCTGATCAATGGAGAGTTACAGTGAGTACCGTATCTTTATATGCACTGACTCCTTTAGGCGCACCAATAGAAAATGCAGTACTGCGTGTATTGTCTGTGGCGGGAGCGTTAGTTACGGAAGTTACTACGGATGTCTCAGGGAAAGCAGGCCCCATCGCATTACCTGATGCCTCTTATTTAGTGGCTCCTTATAAACAAGGTGTTGTTTGGTCACCTGTACCATGGTCACTCGTCGTATCTGCTGACGCAGAATTTGATATTACTGGCGAAGTAGTGTCACTACCTACTGCGACAGACGCATTGAGGTGTAGGGTTTGGGGGATACTTCGAGACCCATTCGGCACACCGGTCAAGGGAGTTAGGCTGGTGTTCCGTGCGATGGATGACTCCATCCTGGCCGGTGGTGATATGATCATAAAGGATGGGCACACAGAATCTGACCAGAAAACTGGTGCGGTTGATGTGGAACTTTATCGTGGCCTAACCTATATGATATACGTACCTACGCTACTCTATGACAAGGATTGGCAAGGTACTACAGATCTGGAGGATGGCGGATTCTCTGCTAAGATACGAGAGGTGCCAGATCAAGCGTCAGTATCTTTAGGAAACCTCCTCTTACCTAGACCTGCGAGAATCCTGTTCTCTGTTCCAGCTGTATCTGTAGGTGTTGGTGTAACTGACTGCTCTACGTCTTTGATTGTTAGGCAGACTAATACCATAGATTCGCAGACAGCTGAGAACGAATCTATTACATATGCATCTAGTGACGTGGCAGTAGCTACTGTAATTGTCCAGTCTAATGGTACGATACAGATAATAGGGGTATCGCAAGGAACAGCCACTATTACAGCTACAAGAAATAACTATCCGCCTGCTGTTTCCCCTAGTGATGCCATCACGGTAGACACGTTTACAATCACGGTTGTGTAATGGTTATAACAGAAGAGATGATTACATCTGTATTGGAGAAATACCATACAGGCATAGATTACGTTAAATTCGTTACGGATGATGACCAGCAACGTAGACACCTACAGCTACTGGGGGTTATTGGTCTGTCCATCCAAACTAACTTTGATGTGATGTTTGACTTTTTGCGTCAAGGTGTCAACTCCATAATATCTAACGTTAATGCACTTGTGATTGCCATAGAAGTTATACAGGATGCCCTCCCGGACACACTCAATACAAATCAGCCAATAGACTCCACTAGAAGCATTGACCAGGTCGTGTCAGGTTTGCAAAGAGCAGAGGACACACTCACTTACTCAGGCAGAATGGGTAATAACGATTTGGCTTTGATGCGTACCGGTGTTAGTGCTTTTGTGGAGGAGCTACGCCCTACTATTATGCAGAGTAGCAGCTTCCGCTTATCCGCAGCGGAAGCAAGAAGTCGGATCTTTGATGTACTAGACGAAGTAAAATATCTATGGAAGGACATAGTAGAAGATTATATAGGGCTGATAGGAGTCGCTACTTCTTGGGCAGAATCCAAAGCAGATGTAGCTGTAGCTAAGGTTGTGGTTGCCGCTGTACTAGAAGAGATGACGCGTATCCAATGGCAAGCCGAGGACGCGGAACCCTCTGATAGAGCCAATGCAGGTCTGGATGATTTCTTGCACGTGACTTTAGCGGAGTCTGCGATAGATGACATTCTGTTGAATGTATCTCCTATAAGCAATAAAGTAGACACGGGTACTGCGCAGGCGCAGGGTACAAGTTCCGCTGCCACATTACCATCTACTAGATCTGCCCCATACCTACTGGATAGTTCGGCAGACACGTTGAATCTACTATCGGACGAAGTAAACACGCAGCTATTTACACTGCCTCATGCCCCTGCTGCGGAAATGTACGCAGGTAATGTAGAGAATTATGTGGTCACCTCTGGTACTAAGGGGAGTATTTCTGCGACTATCGTAGGTCCGTACACCACGGTAGTGAAGGCTACACAGACGGACATGGTTACTACCGCTGGCAGTATGGTAGTTTCATCTGCTGCAGCTGCATTTGTTGCAGCGTTGACCATTGGAGATTTCATTAGGCTATCTGGTCCGGTTGTTTTAGACGCGTATGTGGCGGGTGTGATTAACAATACTACTCTTTTACTGGACAGACCTGTACCTTCTACTAATGTAGCAGTTACCTACAGCGCGTACGCAGATAACAGAGTGACGGTTATGTCACGCAGCACTAAGTATGTTGTTGCTCTAAGTGTCGGTATAGGTATAGCGTTCGCTACTTGGGCAGGCGAGTTGACATTAGGTCTTGCAGGCGGCGCTACTATATCCTCACTTGGTGGGCTAATCACCATCACGGAGGCGCAGCAGATAACCACAGGAGAAGAGAGTGTAATAGCGGCTAACTTTGTAGCTCTATCTCCAATGAGTGCTATGGGATTTCCTACATCACAAGGTCAAGGTGTAGGGGGAAACCCGTTTTTAGGTTTCACATCTGACACAGGATCTTCTACTATTAGTGTCCCTCCTGCTACTTATACTGCAGCAAACCTGTCAACCACTATCAACGGCCTGGTTGCCGCTGGGACATGGGATACTGTGTCACACAATGGGTACATCGTATTCAGATCCACATCTTTGGGTCAGAACTCTACGCTCATGTGTGACGTGTCAAATACAGTTGTGGGTGTGTCCGCTGGTCTTAATAGTACAGGAGACTCTATATCTGGAGAAGACGTAGCTAAGTACATAACGGCCACATCTACTTTCGGCGTGATTGCGGAACATGAAGAAGAAGTTATTTTGTCGTCTGATCAGCTGTCCACAAGTGCAGGAAGTCAAATTGTACAAGACACCTCAGTAGATTTTGTCGCAGCAGGCATAATATCTGGTGATGTTGTGCACACACAAAGTGGAACGCACCTTGGGTACTACCACGTTAGCGTAGTAGCGCTGAATAGTCTAACGTTAGATGCCGTAGATTTCTTAGCGGCCTCCGTAGGGAATCAGTCGGAGGTCAAGTATAACGTTATTAGGTCTACACTGAATCTGACTTCTTCAGACATATCACTTGCGTCAGCACTCGAAGTATTAGGCGGCACAGCACTCACTGTTTTAGGTATGTCTGTTGGGGAAGTGCGAGGTAAAGTCACTACTATTGAGCTGCTGGATGCTGAGGGTGCCCTAGTTGATTTAGAAGAGGCTAATATTACAGACAATGATGAGCTACGTTCTGTAGTTCCTGCATTGAACGCTGACATTATAGATGTAGCTACATATGTACTGACACTAGAAGACGCGGTCGACAATAACTTCATCTCCACGCAGTTTATAATCAGGTCTAAGTCCCTAACTCAATATCTTACACTAGAGGCATCCCTACAAACATGGGTTAGTAATAAGCTGATTTTAGTGGAGAATGGTGCGTATGGGATGAGTCAAGTGATAAATCTCATCAGCAGAGCGTTGAACACGAACTCACCTGTATTTGTAGGCGATGCGCTTATTTCTGTAGCTTTGTTGTTGGATGTGCTATCCGGAGTTGGTGGTATATTGCCCGCGCTTACTGAGTACACTCCTGCAGAGTTAGATGATACAGAGTCTGCAAGGAGGATGCTCTTAGATGAGAACGCAGATCGTACACTGGAGAATATCACTCTAGGGAGATACCGCGATGCGTTCTCTACAAGTATATCTTCGGCAAATACAGCGCGATACATGTCTGATATGATACGTTATGGTGGGAGACTTCTGAATATTGGTACAGACGTGCCGGACAGCTTAAGTGTAAGTGTGGAGGAAATAGATGACAGGTAAATGTAGTCACGCGGAAGCACTGAGGAATAAAGTACTAAACTCAGAAAGGTCACCTCTATCCGATGATGAAAGAAGGATGCTGTCAAATCTATCTGCAGGTTTAGGTGCAGATATAGACTCAGGTATAGACGCAGCTACGTCTGGTGACCTAGGGGCTATGGATCTCATACAGATGGGGCTAAAAAGTAAAACCCTGCGTATGATAGGAAATATGCTGACTACCGTAGACACCCAAGACGTTGCTGCACCTAAGTCAGTAGGACAATCTATTGCGGAAGATCTTAACGATTTGAAAGATATAATTTCCGGATTGCAGCAGGTATCCACAGATATGATTAGCCTTATAAAAGAGGTTTCTAGCCTGGAACTCCCAGAACTAGGTATAGATCCGTATGAGCTGGGTGTAGAAGGTGTAGCTGGTGTCGTGCGGTCTGAGGTCGAAAACGTGATGGGTAAATGCTGATGGATTTATATATAGTGCAGTTACTAGATGCGATACCGCTCGTGTCTGTTCAGAATGTACCCGCAGGGGCCACCACACCACGTAAACTTCTACTTAGTGGTAGAGACTTCAGTAGAGTGGTTGAAGTTGTTGTGGAGGGGGAGTCTATAGAAAATGATTGGGAGGATAAGGGTACAGGGAAACTGCTGGTATCTCTACCAAATATTCTTAAGACATCAACCATCACTAGCGTACAAGCGTACAGCGATTCTGCTCATGATATGCAGGCGTCTAAGTTAGTACTACGTATAGGCGCAGGAACAAGAGTTACAGGAGCACAGTACTGCGTACAGCTTCTTGTAAAGTGGTTATTCACTGACCCTAATACAGACGCATGGAACCCCGAAGCAGGTGGTGGGTGGAAGCAGGCGTTGACGTACGCAGATACAGCTGATGACGGTGCTTCTATGATACCGGACCTAAACCTAGGATTGTCCCGTGTAGTGTCGTACATACAAAAAATACAAGCACAGGATCTATCTATACCCCCAGAAGAAAAACTAGCATCCGCAGTGATTTCGCGTACACTGAAGCTATCCCGAGGGATACGAGTTGTAGTAGAAGTCAAAACTGTAGGTGAAGACAAAGCCATATTTGCTGTGAGGTCGTAATGAGCGAAATAAATTATAAGCAACTACTTCTTAAACTTATCCGCGAACACGATCCCACAATAGATTTAGCGGATGACTCGCCTATTGTAGTGGATGTAATAAACCCCATGCTGGAGGCACTTAATCACGATCCTTATGCGGCTAATATCAGCAAGTTTATCCGTACACGGATGCAGCAGGAACTGGGACTGGACATTAGAGATGGTACGTTCTTGGAGGACATTTTAGACAAAGGCGGGCAAGTTTTACTGGAACCCTACCGTAGAGAGGTTCATCGATTAGGCGTAGTACAATCACTGTTAAATCAAAAGGTTATGACGGACGGTGATATAGACGCATTCTCTGCAAACCGTTTTATTGTCAGGGATCCCGGAGAGTTTGCATACATACGCATACGCGTGTACAAATCCGCCCCAATGGATGAAGAGGTGCAGCCCGACAACCTAGCTAGGGCTAATAGCGGCCTAGTGTTTATTCCTACACAAGTGCAGCGAATATCCAAGACTCAAATGTCTCTCCAGAAAGAAGGGTCTTATTACTACTGGGATCTCACCTACGTAGCTGCAGAACCGGGAGAGCAATACAATATTACGCAAAACTCTATCGCGTCTGTTGATGGGTTGCAGTACATCCGTGTAACCAATACTTCTAGGGCATCTTTTGGCGCTAACCAAGACTCTAACGACGAGCTCCTAGTACGAGCTGCCGCTGCTCAGTCACAGGCTTCATTGGTATCGGATTTAGGTATTGCCCACACACTGGGTAAGGAGTTTGAGGGACAGCTGCGGCTGGTTATGGCTGTAGGTAGGAACGACCCTGAGATGCAGAGGGATATAATCACAGCAAATGGTGATTTCCGTGCGCAGATACAGACATGGGTGCAGTTCCCCTTTACGGTAACTCCCGCAAATCACTTTGCTAATGTGCGCACAGACGCATACTCTTCTAGCTTCTTTATACCTATAGCTGCCTACACTAACGTGTTTGACATCGCAGGGGCAATAAACACAGCATGGCTTGGTGCAGGCGGAAACAGCTACTTAGTTACTCCTTGGGTTAATGGTAGCGAACAAGGTATTTATTGGCATTCAGACTCTATTGTGCTTGGGGATGAGAGTGAGATTGAGATACTCTCCATTGCCAGTGATATGTACAGCTTGTTCCTTCTTGATGTAGGAGGGAGTGCTAATTTATCGAGCAAAGTTGGGGTCACATATAGCGGCGGTCAGTCGGGTACGTTATCTTTAGATGGTATACCCGGAGGCATACTCCGACCAAATACACCGGACGGTAATATTGTAGTACCAGGAAACAGCGTACATGTTGGTGCGGGTGCCATTGACCTATATACCGTACCTAGAACTGTGCAAGAGTTAAGTTGGGCACTACCTGTGACGGAAGACGCAGATCCCGATGTAATAAAGGACACTATGAGTACATCGGCAGGCAGTACGTCTGCAGAAATTACTAATGTGGTAGATTGGAATGCAATCAATGTGTGGGATGTTATCTACATATACGCGGGGTCAGACACAGGTACATATACTGTACTAGAGAAACATACAGCAGGGCCACTATATTACGTGCGACTAGACGCACCTGCTACTGGATTGACGGCTACAGCGGTTAACGTTCAGTGGTCTGTAGTCGCCGATGATGATATTGACGTTAGCACCGCAACCCCATTTAGGGTCATTGTGAGATCCTCTGGAATGTCTGGACTACACGGACATAATATCATTACTGATCTTACTAAAGATTTCACAGCGCTAGGGGTGGCATTGGGGCATGACGTAATAATTGAGGGTGGCGATAATGTAGGGTCGTACACAGTAGCGGGGATAATAAGCGCCACATCTCTATATGTAGGTCAAGCTATGCCAGCTGATGATGCAAACATGTCGTATAAGATTGTTAATAGGTACACACCTATCACGCTTCCTGTACGTGAGATCAAAGATATACAGCTCATAGATTCCACAGGGCGACCTACAGGTTCTGTTATTCCTTACGCATACCCCGTGGACGTGCGTATTATTGACGCCTTTTCAAATCTAGGAGTTTCCCCCAAGATTGAAGATGGTGTACTCAACACCACGGTGTCTTCTACATTGGTATCATCTGCTGACTTCTCTGCTGTTAGTCCTGCTGTTGACGACCGGATAGTAGTCACTGCAGGAGATAATAAAGGTTATTACAGGGTTACGGAAATTGTTACAGGCTCCTCGGTGCGTGTTGACAAACCTATGACAGCAACCTCTACGACAGATGTGTTTAACTTGGGCGCACCTTCTGTAGGTACAGCCAGGTTGTATTTTCTAGATAAGGTTTCGTTCGAGGCGTTCTCCTCTCATTACGATGAGGTTAATGCTTTATACAGAGAGGGTACGTTGTTTTCGTACCAAGCGTCTGCCGGAGGACCTGTGTATGAATTTGAACCCGGGTTTACAGATTTCGATTACCAAATAGTGCCTGATCCTGCGACAACAGTATTACCATCCACCCTAGACCAAATAGGTGCTACACAGGTTCAGTTGGTCGGTAGTGATTTCAACGCGTTAGGTGTAGAGGTTGGTAACAGGCTGTACATATACTCTGGACCAGATGCCAGCATATCATCTTATCAAACCGTCACGCACGTAGGTAATGACATATTGACGGTGTCCCCTGGAGGATTAACAAATCCCATTGCAGGCGTGCAGTTCAAGATCGTCAATCCCGGAACACAGGGTATAGACGCAACATCAATAGAAGATAACGTAAACAGCCCATTCTACTATGTTGATATAGAAATGAACTCTCTAGGTCTGGGTTCTGCGTACAATCTCGACGCAGGCACTAAATTGGGACTCGATATGACCAGTTCATTCTACAAAGAAGGGTGGTATATGGAGTCTGCAAACGAGAATCTTTCATTCTCTAATCAAGAGGATCTGCATATACGTTTTACTCGAAGATTCTTAGAGACAGGGCTACCTGCGTACAAAACAAATAGGACACTGCTGCAAGGTAGTGGTATTCGTATCCTATACAACAATCCTGACCTCATAAACGACATGAGTGCCTTTATGAGGTCCGCACACAGAGTTATATGCTCCGACCCCCTGATAAGACATCTTGTACCAACGTTTGTGTATATGAACACTGATTACACAGAGGGGTCATCCGAAGCCGTCATACGCATCGCACTGAAACGTTACATAGAGAATCTTCCACCAGAAGAAGACCTCACGGTATTCAACATAATAAAACAATTCCGTAAGTATAACGTTTCAGATATAACAGGGCCTCTACAGTTGGTGGGTATCGTGTGGGGGTTAGACCGCACTATAGAAGTAGACAGGTCACTGGATAGAATTTCTCCGGGAAGGAACTCTGCTTTTATTGTACACGATGGTGTGCTTTCTGATGTTAGGAGGACATAATGGACGTTACACTGACTAGTTGGGCACACGAGTTCGACGTACTGTGGGAGAGGGCGAACATACGGCATCGAGGTAAGATACGTGTTATCCCAAAGTATACAGCAGGTTGGAATATCATATGGTTCGTACTGGCTGTGTTACATCAGGTATTCTCAGGGTTTCAGGCACCCTGGTTGATGACCAATTTCTATACTACGATAGGTAGAATGATATTTGCTCCTGGAGATGGGTCATCTTGGGAGGCACTAGAGGCAAGCAGCAAGTGGGGTATGTTCCGCCACGAACTTTCCCACATGGATGAGATGTACTTTGGTGACCCGGACCTACACGCCAAAGGTACTCTTGTTGCGGAAGAGAAAAGTAGCGTACATAAAATCATGTACTGCTGGAAATACCTGTTTTATAAATTACCTATACGATATGCATCTTATAGAGCGTACGTAGAGAGATGGGGGTATCTACAACAGGTGCGCCAGTACGCATATATAAGCAGTGGGAATATAAGTCCTAGAATGCACGCTATGATCTACTCTTATCTGAGCGGTCCTACTTATGCGTGGACTTGTACAAAGTCTAGAGCGAAGGAGCTGGCTGACGGGGTTATATCCCAAGTGAGAGATGAGTGTATTAGTGGCAAGCTAGAGCGGATAATGTTCCCTATGTGACGATTCCTGATGCACTAACTCCTTGATTACAACTGCTACATTTATAATCATAAGAAGCGATAATCCCTACTAGATTTTCGGGCCTACACGCTACCATCTCTTTTTTACATCTACTACAACTGGGTGGAGGGGCAATATGCCTCACCATAGGGGTGAGCACGTCCTCTTCAGTTGCAATCAGTCTCTTACGTAAATCTCCGTCCATCTCTACGATCTTCATTTTGATATTCTCCTCTAGGTACTAACTCGAGTTTCTGTTATATTCTGTTCAGGAGGTAAACTATGGCTACATTTGATATTCTAGATCTGTCTGATCTTAGTGCCGCACTGGGTCCTGTACTAACTCCGAGCAGAGGTGGTCCTCACATCTCTGTCAGCGGAACATCCATTAGATACTACAGCGATGATACCGTTGTGTCTAGGTTGGTATCCAATGGCACTGCTATCCCACAAACATCTACGTTTCAGTTCGAGTTTACCCCTGTGGTGTTGCCTCCTGTACTCGCTGATATGTCTAACGCATTCATGTTTTTCGCACTGCATGATATATCTGGGGATATGTTCGGATTATCTATTGCGGCGGACGGTATAACATTTACTATACAGGAAGGGTCTATGTCTCTTCCTGTACCTTCATCTGTTCTGTTCTCTGCTGGAACCCGCTATACAATACGCATTGTACTGGACGGAGTTAATCGTGTAGTGGACTTATACGTTACCGAGTCTGCTCAAATTGGGGTGACAGGTCATGTACTACGCTACTCCTCCGCGTCTGAAACTACACCCGTTTCTTATTCTGATGGGTTTACGCTTTCTGTAGTGGGTGCTGCGTTATCAGCCACAGAGGTTATGCTCCATACGCTACATGTGTCATCCTCGTTAATGATTCCTAATAAACGCCCTATAGCGCTAGCTCCCGACACAGAAGGGTCTACAGGTAAATCTGTAGCACTAGACGGTAGCGGATCATACGACCCAGAAAATATGCCTATCACATACGAGTGGGCGCTGGCATCCGCTCCTGCAGGAAGCTCTATATCCGACGTTAGCTTATTCCCCACGCATAACTTGTCCAGTTCTACTGAGGTAGATGCTGCTGGGGGTTCTGGTGTATTTGTAGCTGGGGAGTTTGTTAAAGGGAGTACATCGTGTACCTCTGGTAGATTCGTCAGCGAACTGGGAGGTAAATTATACCTCACAAGTGTAACAGATCCATTTACTCCAGGGGAAGATATTCTGGGAGAGAGTGGCGCAGTACGTACCATAGGAACACCCACTAACCAAACATACCCCGGTAAATATGACAGAGACCCTGCGTTTATTCCAGATAAAGATGGGGAGTACATCTTCTCTTTGGTGGTAAATGATGGCGCGCTGGATAGTGTGGCTGATGCTGTTTCTGTTGTGGTCAGTACATCCAGCGTGTCTTCCGGGTATGTCCCCGAAGCCGATTTTATGTGGCAACTTTTAGGTAACGTATGGGACGGAGTTGAAGGCAAGGATGCTGTTGTAGTGTTTTGGTCCGCTCTCATGCAGCTGGCCTCTGCCGACATGCTCACCGCGTATCAGCATGATAGAGACAAATCTATAGGTACCATAGGCAGGAGACTGCAACGTAAGTGGTTGGATTATGACTGTAAGGTCTCATTAGAAGACGAAACCTTCGCTTACTCCAGGGCAACTGCAGTATCTAGTGCTACAGGAGCTATATCTCAAGCCGCTGGTACGGATATGGTCGCAGTGGGGACAGAGTTTGTTACCTCTGCTACAGGCACGTTTTTAGATAACAATATAGCAGTAGGTGCTATTCTTAATATAGATAGCCCTGCAATGACTGCTACAGTGGTGAATGTAATATCTAATATTGCTCTGCAGTTAGATAAGCCAATTCCCCCAAACGCGGGACTAGTCTACCGCGTTGGTGACTTGAGTGTCCTTACAGACGCAAGTATTGCAAATTTCCTGCTTGCAGGCATATCCCGCGGGCAGATTATACGTATGACTACTGTTGGAGGAGTCTGCGCTAGGCAGGTACTAGACGTGTCACCTAGCACTATACAGCTCAACTCTCCGTTACCTACTAATTGTGTTGGCGTGATATGGGATACTTCTGCTGCAAGAGCCTCTTTTGGGTTTGCTGTCCCTAACGACCTGCGTCTATTCTCAGGTGACATCACCTTATGGTCGGCTATAAATAAAAACACACAAGAAGAAACACAGCTCTTCGTATATGCCAATGGTGCATCTGGCGATTCTATTGGCGTAACTTATGATGCGTCATTGGATGCTCTTTTGCAGGACAGTGCATACGATGTCACACTTACTCACCTTCTCCGTGCTAGTAGAGTGCCTGTAGCACCGGACACATCTTCCATACCCAGACTACAGAGTGTCATAAAGGACCCACCTGCTAGTGACGTTTTGCTGGAGAACAGAGACTTCTCACTGGAGGATAGCGATGAGGGTAAATACATACAGATTGCGGTCCCCTATAGTACTACTCTTCTTCCTCCTGATACACTGTGGGCGGAGTATGCACATCTATCGAACAGCCCAACTATTGAAGCTAACTTCGGGTACGAGATAGGTTTACCAAAGGATTCACCCGTTGTAGAAGTATTGGGACTGGACTACCTGTCATCGGTAAGAGGGCTGTTATACTGCTACTTATTTGGACCATCTGTAGAAAACCTACATAGAGGTGTACAGATTTTCTGCGGACTACCATTTTCATATGCAGAGGGTACAATTGTCAGAATTGAATCTAGCTTTACGTCAAGCACTGGACAAATTGCGATCCAAGATAAGAACTCAACAAAAATCAGAACCTATACATATAAAAGATCCCTGGGTATCGCAACCAATCCTACAACTAACAGCACTTACGCCGTAGGCGATACAGTATCTGTATACGCACCCTTATCTAATGGCGTCGAAATAATCGACAGGCTTATAGACGATATTTGGTGGAAAAAGGCAGGTCTTAGTGAGATAGAGAAGTATTTCACCTTTATGGTCGGCATTGAGGTAGACGCTATAGAGGATCGGACACTTATAGTAGAGTTCATTACAGAGGTCGTAAACTACGTGCGCAGAGTCAAGCCTGTGTACACAGACATTGTAGCTATGCTTAGACAGACATTAGTAGACACAATTTCAGTGACTGAAGTTCTGTCCGCAGTGTTGATGGTTAAATTCACAGAAAAGATCTGCACAGACAGTCGTGTTGGTATGTATGGTGAGGTAGATAGCCTAGGTGTACAGATATGGCAATATGGTGCTTCATTAGCTTGGGGATACGCAGACCGCATATGCCCTTCGGAAAGCATCCTGGTTACGGGTACGCAGCTAACAAGCGGGGTACCTCAGTATGGGAGTGTACATAAGTACGGAGATCCTATACAATATAACGTAGTTGCGACAGGACCATTCACGACAGTATTCTACCCGTAAAAAGTGAGGAAGTTGTATGTCAGTACAATTTATTGAGAGAATTAGCCCTGAAATGAATCTGGTCATTAAATTAGTTGACCAGCAGGGAACCGTCGTAGAGGACAAACGATTTCATAACGTATTCACGAATATGGGTAGAAATTGGTTGGCCGAGAGTAGTAGAGTTGTAGGTCCTGTTCCTGGACCCGACGGTACGCGTAAAGTAGATACTACTCCGTACTATATCGCGGTAGGTCAGGGCTCTGATCAACAGTCTATCTCACCACCTGGAGTAGGTCTTCAGACTGAGATTGCCACAGTAACTCGTATAGAATTTCCTGTGTTGTATCAAGCAGGTCTCTACCTTAAGGAAATTGACCGACCTACGTTAGAGCCAGATGCCTACACCAACCAGTATCAGACTACGTTCCTAGAGACAGACATTAGTTTTGGCACAGCCACTGCTGTGCCTATTACAGAATTTGGGCTTGTTACTAAAAATGCTGCTCCCGGAACTCCCGGTGGTATACAGTTAGGTGCAGGGGTCAGTCCTTACGAATATGCTACGCCATTCAATAATGGGTACCTCATCGCATATCGCAGCGTACCGCCTATTACGAAAACAGGTTTGTACAAACTGCAAATCACTTGGGAATTACGATATTAGGAGAGATCTATGTCACACCAGTCTAAAGGTGAAGTCTTAGGAAATGTGCCTGTAAATACAGCCTCTACCCCAGGTGAGCCTACAGGCGTACGTGCAATTGTCGATACTGAGTACGTAACAGGTCCTATCCACAACCGCAGTTTACTCCCTATATGGGAGAACTTGGATGAGCATGATGCTGTATTTCGCAAAGAGATGGCAACACCGGACAGCACAACATTAGTTTCTGCTGGGGATACCTATGCGGACATCACAGGAAGAATATACACGGGTGAGTCGATTGCAGATGATCTACCATCATCTCTATACAGATTCTTCCGAGTCACAGACGAGAAGAATGCTCCTATATTTGTGGGCGGTAGGGCGGTGGCAGTCACTTATGTGAATGACTTATCTGCAGGACCTACCTCAGTTATTGGGCTACCTAGAGTAATTGTTTCTGGGACTACAAACGTCACCTTCTCACAACAAACACTTACACACACAGATGTGTTAATCCCGTTCTCGTATTGCCAGTTAGGAGACACACTGACAGTGTCAGGTGGTACTCCAAATGATGGAGTGTACGTATTCGAGGAGATACTAACTGCGTTATCTGCGAGGGTACGTAAAATCTCCGGAGTAGAAGACGCTTTCACTGCGAATACCTACAGTGCAACAATTGTTGCCTCAACCAATGGGTACTTCGCGCACAGAATAGATGCTACAGAACCCGCAGATGCTCGGGTACATTTCTCAGAAACAATCACACCAGGACTGACATACAAAGTCTGGTTCTATATCGGTACTCGTACTAACGCATTAGCTAGGAATATTTTTCCTGGGGATTCTCCTGAGCGCGTATTACACGGTGCGTTTGGTGAGCAGGATGTGTACGACAACAATCTCAACCCGTTCTATGGCAAAGATCCCCAAACTGACAACACGATGTCCGTAACTGAGCTGGAGATTGAGCGTCAGACATCGGCGTCTATTGGGGTGTTTGGTGGTACTGAAGTACGTCGCGCAGAGTCTGGTATAGACAACCAGATAACCGAAGTACATACATCAGACAAAAGCAACAATACAGCAGCGGATATGTGTCTCAGCACAATCGTAGAGTTCGCATCCCTAGCCACAGAAACCCTATTACCAGGAGTCGTCCACGATACGGCGGTACTGGTGTCTGCTCTAGCAGACGTAACTCAAGTTCTTCCTGGAGTGATTCAGTCTGCTACGAGAGACTTTGTGGCAGATGGTGCATTTGTAGGAATGTCAATTCGTTTAGGCACATCAACAGTCAATTATATTATTGTGGAAGTAGCTCCCGGTGCTGCTAACAATAGATTACGCGTAGATCCTGACCCCGGAGCAATTGCGGCAGTAGATTTCATAATATACGCTACTATATTTGGTGCCGCTTACACTGCGCTGACTCCGAATGGGAATGTGATAGGGACAGTAACACCCATCTATATCGCAGGAATCGCGGGTGAATTTGTATCCGCATCTGATACCTTAGTTGATACCTCTAGAGACTTCGTGACAGAAGCGATAACAGCCGGATTCCTAGTGTACGTTGTAGGCAAATCCTTCAATGCCACACAGGTTCACACAGTTGTAGCTGTAGTAGACGCAACTACCTTACGACTAGACCACACAATGATTGAGAGCGAGACTGGTGTCACTTACCATCTTATAGACCCCACGATGCATTTCGGTAAATCCTTCATGCTTGACGGGTTTTCGGGAAATCGTCTGTCAATCTCTATGTTGAACGGAGGGTCTACTGTATGGCTGCGTGATTCTACTGTTGATGTGAAGCTATTCAATATAGTGTCTACTAAGGATTCCAACGTAATTGGTACGAATCGTCTACATGACCGTATTACAGCAATGTCTGCAGGTACACATAGAAATCTCGTTGGAGCTGCGTGCGAAGGTATGCAGCTTCTCGGTAGAGGGGACGAGACTCTCGTATCTAATTCCCTGCTTTCCGGTGATGTGACTGTCAAGCCTACGCTTTCTGCGGATGGTTTGAGTGTATACCCCATAGCTGGGTGGCTACAGGTCGGGGCAATTACTGCTGCTCTACCAGAGGACCTAGGTATTCAGCGTGATGATATTATTGTCCCGTTGGAAGGAGACGAGGCTGGCGTAGAGTTCACAGTAACCGAGGTGTGTGGACCATTGGTCAGTGTTACTCCAGCACCGACGTTTACTAGTTATGTAGACACCTACCAAATGCCCTTCATCGTTAAGCGCAAAGGCGGCATAGTGATGAATATGAATGGTGAGGTATCTGCTACAGAAGTGTCTCTGTCCAGACAGAAAGACAGGTTTACGCCATACACGGTAGGGTTGCTACAAGGGCAGGGTACAATAACTATTTCTGCTTTTGATATAGGTCTGGTCTCAAATGCTACTCCTTGGGTATATTACGGCAGCTTCCCTATAAAATCAGATGACACAGTTCGCTGGTTAGAGTTTAGAGTTAAGCTGATAAACGCCGTGTGGGATCCCAATGCAGCTATAGTTGCCGCAGTGTACGCGCAGACGCTTCTTAATAACCTTGGGTATGTCACATACGCAGGTGCATCCCCCTATCTGGCACTCGGGGCGTCTAATATACAGACAGGCTCTCGTGTTGTTAGTGGTCTCGCGGGTTTAGCAGGCGCAGTTCTACCTGGGCACTACTACTCAATTGATGGTATTGGTGCGTGGCAGATTGCTCAAGTGTTGAGTGATAGTGTGCTTATTCTGGCGGAAGATCATGGTCAAGCAGGTCCAGTCACAGGCGCGGTGACTATAACTAATGGTTATGATATAGCCGGTACGTACTCGTCAGCGCCTTCGGCAGAATGGGTGTTTGTGTGGGCAACAGGTGCACCTATTGTTGGTGAGTCTAATGACGCAGAAAGTCATTACTTATATGTAGGTGGTCCAGATACAGGTGACTGTATCTTATCCGCTAGAAAAAGAATCACTACATCGAGGGCAAAGTAAATGCCGTACGAACCTCCCTTACCAGAATACGAGGGTTCCAGTACAGATAGTGCCATACAGATGGGACTCCCCTTAGCTCTGCTGGGGGGAGGTCTTGCGGTTGGCGCTACTCGGTCACTCTTAGGTGCAGGAAAGAAGTTGATCACGCCTGCAGCAAAAAAAGCGGTTAATGTCATCAGGGGCATACCAACTGCTGCCGCAGGTATGAAAGAGGATGCTAAATTTTTAGCAGGGAGTTATGCTAAGTCGGAAGCAGGCATGGCTCAGGCAAATAAAGAGTTTGCAAAGAATCGCGCACGTGAATTGATGGGCAAGCAGGAACAGCAGGTATCCCACGCTAAAAATAAGATACGTGGCCTGTCTAACATGGTGCGCAAGGGTAATCCTGATGCTACAGGTATGCACTTAGGTATACCAGAAGCTATGGGGCGAGGTAAACTCAATCCCCCACCGAGGATTGCCCCGTCCGCACAGCCAAGGTCTGCGGCTTCAAACGCGCACCATACTCCTGATATACCTGTAAATACTTCCCCTCCTAATCCAGGGGAGAGAAGTAGCTATCCCATAAATGCTGCTAGACCTCCAGTGGTAAAGAACAACAAAAGTGTGCAACCTGGTGTGGGTAGTACTCAGACTGGGGTACCTTCTATAGTAAAGAATAACAAGGGTGTACAACCCGGTGTGGTTAATACCCAGGTAAACACACCTCCAGCATCACCTAATGCACAATCCAGCTCGTTGCAGAGAACACAGACAGACCCTAACGCCAATAAAAACATGACGGGCCAGAACACAGGTTCTAATTCTGGGCCTATGGGTGCTAGCGGCGGTAGTTTTAATAAGATCTCTGCGTATGTTGCTAGAGAGATTATTAAAAAAGCGATGGGTATACCTAAAATGCCTACGGCCTCATCTGTAGGCACTCCTTCTGTGTCCATGCCTAAGATGCCCAAACTCCCTAATACTGGAACTAGTGCGCTAGGTAACATACCTAATCCTATGGGGCAGTCCATCACACCAAAACCCCCTGCACCAACACCTATGCCTATGCCTAAGATTGATGCGGTACCTCCTGCGGACCAAACAGCAGCTCTCACAACAAACACCGAAGCACCCAAGACCGCTGCGTACTACGGTGGAGGGTTTGGAGCAATAAATCCTACGGACACAACCGTATACTCAGAGCCAATACCTGCGGATAAGCAGATGGACAGAGAGCCTAATCCTCTGTCTGCCAGCCCTGACAGCAAATACTACGATAAGTCATCGAAGAGTATTTCTCCCACGCAAGGAACAGGACTCCTAATGGATACGGTAGCTATTCCGGATGCGTTACCCCATGTGAACGCGAATTTACATGATCTGTTCTTAGCGGAGGCTCCTACGGATCCCAAAGCAGTGGAAGGTTCTAACGTGATACAGGATTTAGGTGATTTGGATCAGGCTAGTCCTACAACTCAAGACCAACTAGAACCTAGTGCAGATGATGGATATGTGGAAGATAAGCTTGCTTCTTTGCCACATGGTGTGGAGGTTGGATTAGAGTTAGGTGGTCTCGGTATGCTAGCTGCACCATCTGCCTACCACCTGACACATACCAACAAGCCGTCAGATAAAGACAGCGCGTTCCATCGTGTGATGCAGAATCCAACTACAACACACGCAGCAGAGGTTGCCGGACTGGGTACGCTGGCTGTACCGTACTTATGGGATATAGGTAAGAATGCTGTGAATAAATTGAAGGGTTTGAGATGAGCAGCAAACCATCTCCAGACCAAGTATTCTGTAAGGGCTGTGGTACAGTAAGTACTACAAAAAAAATGCCCATGTCTGATTACAGAACCAAAGGGGCATGTGTACATTGTGGATATGAGCTACAACCACTTGCTGCCAGAGGGCATTTACAAGTACCTGGCCAAATTGTTCAACCTATGGACAAAGTCATTACGCATATAATGCGTGGGCTGCGTAACAAAGGTATTAGGTTATAAGGTAATAAGTCCCGATGGCTCAATAGACTCCTGCACAGCCGCCTCTCTCTCCTTTTTAGCTCGCGCCATGTTGACTTGGTACAAGGTCGCATGTCCAGGTGAGCAGAATTCACTACCTTTAGCTCTTCCTGCTACACCACAATGCATACACGGCTGTGCACTCGCTGCACCATTCAATCTACCGCACGTATCACAGGCTGGCCACCCAATCATGTGCGCAGGAGAGTACGCAACCAACTCTCCTAAAGTCTCTATGTCATACAGAGGTTTGCCATCTTTGGTTTGGACCACATTACCCCATAAGAGACAGGTGTGCTCATTGTTTACCAGCTCTCTGAACCACGGAGAGCGTAGGTGGTGTGTGGTTAGGATTTCTATCGTGACTCTGAGGAGCGCATGGGCGGATGGGTAAGTCTCAAACAGTGTCGCAGGTTGTGACCCACCGTAGAACAGTTCTCGTGCCTCTCTGGGGAGGTCTGGTCCTACTCGGTCGATACCCATCGTTCCCTGAAGACAGGAAATGCATGGGGTACCTTGTTCAGGAAGGCAGAATATCTGCTTATGGTACAGAGCACCTGGAAGTGCCGAAGGCACTACATGAGGTATTCCTCGTCTGCGTAGCTCTTCTGCGAGCATCTGGTTGGTACCCTGTGTTGCTCCAGTGGCTAACACAACTACATCAGGCTCCCCGAATCTATCAAGCAAGTGTTTCATGTCCAGCTGTGAAGTGGGTTCCGCAATTACTCCGCGCACGTAGGCAGAGATTCCGCTTTCGTCTGCGGTACTCCGTGTCGATGTGTATCTGCGCACGGTTTTGTCTGCAGACTCCCACTCACTCCACTCGGAGGTGTCGTGAGTGTAACTCTTGATGCGGTCACGCATGAGTTTCATAATCTGGTGGGATTTTACCTCCTTATCTACATGCTCGAACCCGACAGCTTGTCGCACAGGATTATATTTGGAGAATGGTTTGCAATCAATCACGGTCCATTTCCGGAAGAATTTTATTCCTTCTTGGATGAACAGAGACCCTGTACCAGCACCAATGACCCACACTTCTTTGTCCTTTAGGTCTTTCAGTGGTGGGGTATAGCTTTTGACGCTGCCGTAGTCACGGCAATAAGTTACTTCGTTCATCCAGGTTGCGTATGGAGTAGTAGCATCACCTCGTATCAGCAGATTTCTTTTGGTGTTCAGCTGATTATGCAACCACTCCGGTCTGTGCTCTTCGTCGTTGCGAAGCATGTGTGCTTTAATGAACCACCCCAAAGCATCTTGCAACTCCATCACACGAAGGTTTTTTGCCCCTGGCTGGATACAGTCGGTCTTCTCCAACGCATCAAGAAAAGTCTGAGTGTATTCTTTTACTTTGGGGTCGTCAGGGTTGCGATAAAACACCACGACGTGAGATTCCGTCATCACTCCTACAATAGCACCACACCCCAGTTTGTTGGCTTCATGTAGGGCTACGTAGACGGTGGCAGGATTTCCAGCTGCGACTATCAGCTCAGTCTCGTAAGACTTATCCGTAATGCCGAAGGGGGTTAAACACATGTACTGGTCAGGGGCATTATCTTGCATATGGTCACTGATACGCTCCATCCACGCGGCAGCAGCCGTATAATCAGGGTAAGTGTGCTGATGTCTACTTACATTTGGTGCCTCATCATACATGAGAGTTAGATTGCTGCCGCATCGGTATGCTGCATCTGCCAGTTTTCCTGTGATGTCTACATTAAAGAATGTGATGTTCTTATTGATGAAATTGTCTCCCACTACGGGGAGGATGCGTTCTCTAAGGTCGGTACTCATTATATCTCCTTACTACAAACAAAAAACCCCCTTACACACACGGCGTAAGGGGGAGTCTACTGGGGGTCAGGATAATATGCGTTTTGCTCTAAGAGCTCTAACAGCGTATCCCGATTCATTGCGAATAGAAATAGGGGGTCACACCCTAGAAGCTCGATGGCAATCTCCTGTAGATCTTCTAGGGTGCATACTTCAGGGAAGAACTCTACTGCTTCATAGCCTTGAGGATCGACGCACATGTCAAGGGCTCCTCGTCGGTGCGCACGCGCAGCATACCAACAGCCATTTCTGCTAATACGGCATCTATACTAGACACATTTTCCCATAATTTTAGCTGGTTGGTGAATACTTGCTGCTGGTTCAACAGAATCTGTCTCGCTTCTTCACCAGTGATGAGGTTGGGGTCGATGTTTTCACTTGACCGCTGTGTGCCGCTACGCTCTTCGTAAGCACCTGCATGAGATGATGCGGATTCGATTGGCGAATATTCCTCGATTACTTCTGTAGGTGAATTTTCAGGCAGACAGGGCTCAGGTGTCTCTGCCAACTCCAATATACCTGCGGAATTTTCGAGTAGGTAAGTCTGGAGAAGATTTAGTAGCACAGGCTTAGTGCTACGAGCATTCACTCCATCACACTCTAATCCGGTTCTACCTAGCAACTGAACTAAGTCTCGTGCCCCCATGACTTTTTTGGTTTGAGTGGGGTCCATACAAGAAATCACCCAAAGCTTCCATGCGAGGGCTTGGTCTTTGTCACACAAGAACTGAGGGCATGTGAATCCTGTGGGGGATGCGACCGTGGGAGAGACACCGTCCCCAATCAAGTCTGCAATGATACCATCCCACTCGTCACGTTTGGTGGGAGTAGTTACACGCTCACCTGTGTATACAGGAGTGTGCATAGGAGTGTGCATAGGAGTGTTTGGAATTATTGGCTGAGGTTGAGGTTGTGTTGTATCCATCGTAGGAGTAGGTGCTACTACCATTTCGCTAACTTCTTCCTCGGATCCGGAGGTGTTAGTATCGCCTGCAGCTACGTTCTGCTCGATCTCCACTTTGTACAAATTGAGTGCGTCAATAGTAGCAGACGCCCACCATGCTTCGGGTTTACGTTCTATTACGAAGGTACGCTCGTAACCACGTACATGTTGAATGAGTCGAAGTCGTTCTTCATGAGGGACTTCTGCTGGAGGTGGGGGTGGAGCGGGCGCGGCTACAATGGGCTCACTAGACAAAAGTTTGTCTAGTATGAATGTGGCTATTTGTCCGTGGTCCTGAATTGACACTGCGTCTGCACCAGGCATACCACAGGCTATAGCCAATTTTCGGACCTTCGTGCGCTTTGGCGCACGACCACACAAGCCAACTATATACGTGTGGGCCGACCCTCTGATGATGCTCCCGTCCTGGTTTCGGGGCATTCCGTCCAGTACGTCTTGAAATTGCGCTGCATTAGTGAACTCCATTATCTAGCACTCCTTACTTTTAGGTGGCAGGATACTACCTGCGCATCCGTGTGATTGAAACAGTTGCCGTCACATCCTAGCTGAGGCAACAGAACATCTGCGTACTGTGTAATGAACTCCATTACTTCTGTACGCAGTGCGTTTACAGGGTTAACGTACTCGCTATCAACGATGTCCCCCTGACTATCTGCAGCGTACATATCACGCAACGTTGGGTACGACAACCCCCGATGCGCGGGTACTCCTGTGGATAATAACCGCTGCACCAGCTCAGATTTGTTTAAATAGGCTTCGTTGTCCATGCGTTAATTACCTCCTCATTTACTTGTGTCACGTATTTGACTTCTTCTGCGGATAGAGGAATTAGGTATAATTCCATACCCACTTCGCCTCCAGGAGGTTTTGGTAGTTTGGCAGCAGAGGATATAATTGACCAATGATCCTTGGCACCCATGCACTCGAAGAATACATCTTGTACTTTTTTTAGCGGAGCGTCAGCGTCATTTACAGCTAACAGATCGGTGAATGCTGGTCGCTGCTCCACCGCACCTGTGTTTTTATTCTTACGCGGCATATGCGTACGCATTGGTCTGGAGGCTTTCTTTGCGCGGTAGAACTCTTGTACGAAAGAATCATTGACCAGCGTATCCTTTATTACAAACATATGAAAGTAATACGCCCACCTTGGATATTTCTCAAACATGAAATGTTCTGCAAAGACTTGCCGCATCTTGTTGATATACGCCTTACCTACAGGTGTAAGAACTAGACCACCTCCCCTACGGTTTTGGTACATGACGTTAATGCTAGGAGGGAGTATATCTTCCCCCGTAAGCACAATGTCTACCACAGCATTCCAAAGTTCATACCTATTGATGATGAATTCCGGTAACTGACTCATCCACCTCTCCTTGCAGGTCTGCGGTTGCCGCTGGAACTAGGCATAGGTTTGTGTGCGGACTGTGGCGGGGTTGATTGGCCTGGAGCAGAATTACCAACTCTACCGAATACGAATGACAATTCGCGTAGGGTATCATAATCCCGCTCTGAACCTTTAATCTCACCTTCCACAATACCCATCTCTCGCTTTATTTCATGTAGGGCGTGTCTTGCATCTAGTACGCGGGAGTCAGTCTCTACCTTCTCTTTCAAGTCGTCTCTAGTAGACGTATCACGGTAATCTTTGCGTACAGCGTATATGATTGCTTCCATACGATCACTTATGTTGTTGTGGTCAGATTTTAGCCTGGCTACAACAGAGTATAGGTGACGTAGGTACCTACTGTACTCAATCTCCTTTTCGAGTATTACCCTGTGGTCCATAGATAGGAGCTGATGTGGAGGAGGTAGTGCTGGTGTTCCAGGGTTCTCAGGTACGGGGTATGAGTTATTCATACGCGCAAAGAATCCTACGTCGTCGGCTAATCGACTATGCACTCTTGCTACAGTCGCACCAAAGAATCCACTTTCTATGCCCTCGCTACTCTGGCTGGCATACCCATCGGTATTCGCAGTCTCTGCAGTTTCTTGTCTGCTCTCTTGGAGGTGGCGTTCCGTCATTTGCTTTCCCTACGATATATGCTAATTCTGTGTTAACAGTACGCTGCACGGACGGGTTGTCTACTTTTCGTACGAAGTCTACGATCTGTCCGCTAGATTTATGTACGTAGAGGAAACATATGTCAGTCATACCTGCGGACATACCATACCCAATGGCCTGTAGCAGGTGTTTTGGATTAGGTGTGTTTGGTATAGTGGAGCATGACTTTATTTCCAGCAGCAGTTTAGCTCCGTCGGCAATAGCCATATGCATATGCTCTAGTCCTATCAGCGTAGCGTCACCTACCCACTCCTCTGGGGAGTACTCACCTATGCCGTCTAAGTTAAACGTACCGTCTAACGCGCCCTGGAAACAGTACTCATCTCTTCGAGTCATTACTTCTGGGGTAAACACACGTGGTCCATACAGGAATGTAAAATCATCCTGTATGAATTTGTGCACAGCGTGTCCAATACGGAATATGACCTGCGTATCCGCAGAGAACAGAGATCGAGGCTCATTCCCTGTAAGGCGATACCATGTTTTGCGTTTGCAGCTCCCTAAGTCAGATCCGCCTATAACTCCGATAGCTCTCTCGCGAGGTTTGCGAGAGAGGTCTTCTCCGTAGAATCGGTAAAGTAATTTTGCTTGACCTAGATGTTGTCTGAGTTCCGGGTCTCTAACTGCTACCATCATCTTCTCCATGTACTTCATACTCACTAGGTAAAACTCTAAGTCCTGTCCCCAGTTTGTAGTGATGTGAATAAATGGGCTCTCTGTGTGTGAGCGTGGGCGAAGTGTGACTTGTTTCCTTTGTATATGCATGTGGGGTATATCGGAGGGGAGTGTATACCCGCCATCCACAGCTCTACTCACAAAATGTGAACACACAGCCACCACTCTCCACTGCAAAGGTCGTATCCATAAATCCACCGCCCAGTGGTCCTTCCCTGAACCGAAGGACTCATCCATAATCTTCAGTACCACCTCCTCCTTTAATACAATGTGCTGGTTATCGGTAAACTTGTTCTCTACCAGCATGTAATCTTCAATTCTTACGTCACCTCGGGAATGCCACTGATTCCCCGACCCCGGCTGCACAACTCCACCTAGTCGCGCAACCGTGTCAAATGCCTGACGTCTAGCTATCTTGGACCTCTGACCAGGTTGAGTAGACATGAAGGCCGCTCGCTCTTATTATTTCAGGTTGAAGTTTTATTTCCCAATTAGGATCCCACTGCTCTAGTGCGCGTAGTGCAGAATCTTTTCCACGCTTGTTTTCTATTCCTGCACACGGTATGTCGTAGTAAGCACCTCTGCGGATAACTATCCCACAGGTTTGGGCTGCGGTCAGCGTGTCCATTTTCACATCTACCCCGAAGTTGTCCTCGGTGGTATGGAACTGTAACGCTCCTGCCGCCCCATCCGCACAGCCTGCTTTGCCTTTAACAATCTGCCATTTTATTTCGTGACCGATTTTGGTCCGCCCTGTGTTAATCCAGGTACCTCGTTTCAGGGATATGCTAAGCAGCTTCGAGTGTTTAGTAGCCCATCCACCTTTGGTTTGGGTAGGCGGTGGTAAGTTGGGGTTACTAAACCCCCCGACTCTAGCCATCAGCTGATTAGTAAATATCAGTGTTGTGAGGTTTGGTCTTCCGTGAGGCTCGTTCAGCCAGGCTTCATTTGCTCTACGGAAGAATCTGGCCATCACTCGAGGTATTTCCATAGAAAGCATTTTACGCTCTACCAATGCGTGAGTACCTTCCTCATGCGTGAGCAGCCCAGCAATAGAGTCCAACACTATAATTTGGAACTCGTCTATTTCGATGAGTTTAATCACAGACTCTAGTATTTCTTCCGCGGTAGATGCGCGTACCAACTCGACAATACCCATCTCCTGCTGCAGCTCTCCTTTGACTGAATCAGAGAAATCGTAACCAGCTTGGCTCTCCAGTGCACAGATCTCCGATTCGGAGTAAGGCATGGTCACCTTCATTTTACGAGACAGATTCATATCCCAAGGACCTTCTGTGCTGATTAGTGCGATGGCGCTGTTTTCTCCGTGCAGACTCTGATTCATAGCCATAGCACTATTACACAGTACATTCTTTCCTGAGTTCTCTGGTCCACAGAACTCAACAGGACCGGGAGGCAGCCCACCACCTATAGCCAAGTCTATTGATGCAATCCCCACAGGGGACCTAATCATGAGTGGATTGTGTGAATCTCTTGCCGAAGTCATACGTACGTTAGGTAAGGTTTCTCCCATATCTGCACGCATCTCGCGTATGCGTTCTAATTTACTCATCTCTCTGACCCCTCGGTTCCGTGTTCCGGGCACACGTATTGGCCGTGTTGATACACTAATGCTTTCCCGCACTTACGACATCGCCCTCGAGGAGATGCAGTTTTGTCTTCACCTGGTTCACCTGTGTACACACCAAGTTTAGTCATACCTTGGTTATCTTGATCTTCTTTCGACATACTCTGCTCCTGTATGCGCTTGCGCATGTTGTTGCTAGGTTTGAACGCATATAAATGTCTCTTGCTTGATACACGCTCACAGATTAACGTCCCTATTTCAGGGATGACAATTTTACCTGCAGTTGCGAACTCCTCCGCTAACACCTCCAGCCACATACGTACAGAAAGAATCGCATGGTCATCTCGGTAATCGGGGTCACCAAGTTCCCCTTGTACCTTTCTGTACGCGTGGATAATTCTTTGAGCATCTTTTGAGTCTTTTCTCATTTTGCATCTGCCCATGTGAGTGCGCTATCGCTAGTAACGGATAATGCTACTGCGAAATGCCCAACAAATGGCTCCTCCATTAGGAATCGCAATCTCGCCTCTGCTACGACTCTATGCTGCTCTGGCACTTGTATGATTAGCTCATCGTGTATTTGCATCAGCAATGAGGCACCGATCTCATTCATTACAGGATCGTACTCGACCATATTCATCGCCACCATAGCTACATCTGAAGCTGTACCTTGAATGATGGAGTTTAGAGTTTGTCTTTCTGCCTGAGACCGTGCTGCATCATCTTCAGAGTTGATTGATATGAGTCTGCGTTTACGAAGTAGCCAGGTCTGGACGTATTCATCTCTCTGACATTGCCAGAGCACTTCTTGTGTATACGCATGTAGTCTCGGGTACACAGCGTAAAATTGGTTGATTAGGTCTTGCGCCATGCGGATAGCAGCTCTTTCGCTAATCCCATGCTTTTCCTGTAGACCTAGTATTTCTGCAAGAGACCTAGGGCCTCTACCGTATAGAATCGCTTTGTTACCGTACTGGCTCTTTATCCAATACTTCTGTGCTTTCTTATTAAGCTATATGCACAGTCCAGACTATCTTTTCACCACCATACCTAAGTATCTCGGTGCCGCGGCCTCGTGGGTGAATTACATTCTATCTAAGATAGTTTCGTCACCTAGTCGTTGCCCCTGACTAGAATATTACTCCTAGTCTTCGGTTCGGGTTATCCTGCTTTTAGGACGTCCCCGCTTTATTCCGCAGTTTTATTTCGGCCATCATACTGACCTTTGGTATTGCGCACCTGTAGATGTTCAATATTCTGATGGCATTTCTTGCACACTGCGCGCAAGTTTTCCGTTCTATTATCAGTACGGTCTTCGTTAATATGGTGAGCTACGAGTAGGTGCCATGTTTCACGTGATTGTGGTGTGAACCCACAATGTGCACATACAGCTCCGTGTGCCTCGAAACACAGCTGTCTCCATACTCGTACACAACCACCCTTCCATGAATGGTTGTGATCACCCCACTGATTACCACCAGAACCGCACCCAACAACATGACCTCTATTTTCACGGAATTTCATATCCGCAGATCGCTGTTTTATACGGCGGTTATCTTTTCTACACACGTCGCATGTCTTCCGGTACCTACCTCCGTCGATACGTACACGCTCATATGTAAAATGTACTCCACAGTGCTCACAAGTAACTTGTATAGTTTTCATAGTTGTCTCCTTATAGAGACACAATACCAAATGAATCAGTTCCGGTCAAACCGAATCCAATAGCTTTAGCTGCACCACGCTGTGCTACTAAAGGAGCCAGTGTGAGTCGCTCTGCTAGGCTAAGTTCCATGTTATGGATATTTTCCTTGGCGTAGTAGAGGTCGTCGTAAGGTATACCAAACATATTCGCTGCTGTTTGGCAGTGTAGGTCTAAGCCCGAGTTAATTGCCTCAATGAGGTCAGGGCATTTAGACATAGATGCAGCAATACGCATCTCTAGTGTAGAGTAGTCAGCAACGATGAGTACGTGTCCTCGATCTGCAATAAATGCAGATCGTAGACCGTATATATCCCCGTCCGGCCTAGGTATATTTTGAAGGTTGGGATCAGAGCAGGATAGTCTACCTGTACGCGCACCCATAACTCTTAATGACGCATGTATCTTGTTTCGCGTATCCATCCATTTCTGGAGACCACGTACATATGTGCCTAGACTTTTGTTTAGGCTTCTACGTTGCAGTACTAATGACGCGAAGTTGCAGTCATGTGATTTGACATACTCTTTGAGCACAGAGTCATCCATAGAGATGTCTGGTACACCTGACTGCCCCCCTTCAGTCATCTTGATGATAGGAAGACCTAGAACTTCCACAAAGAAATACGCGAGTTGTTTATTAGATCCGGGATTTATTATTCCGTCTGGGAATACGGGACGCATTCTTTTGTGTTTAACGCCACGTTCCCACTCTAATTCGTGTAACGCGATACCTTGATGTGCGGCGTGTATGGCTGCATACCTATTAAACACAAAGTCTATCTGCTCTATGTCATTTTGGATTGCAGGTCCCAGTCTAGATAGGTATTCTCTATCTAGTCTCCACCCGCGGATGCACATATTAGTAATAGTGCGATTGAATGGTATGATGTGGTCTTCGTACATATTCCAAAGGGAATACGTCTCTCCATGCTGCTCACCTAACTCTTCACCCTCAGCAAGATCCCGAAGTTTCCAATATAGTAGCAGTGTAGCCCATGCATCTTCTGTTGCGTAATCCGCTTTCTCTACTATTGTAAACTCGTTAAGGGGTATTTTACCAAACGTGTCCTCAAAGGTACGCATGATGAGTTGCAAGTAGTCCCACGAACATTCCTTAAGCCCATGTGCCCCAAAACGGTTCTCATCTATGACAGCATCTAATGCTGCTGTGCAGATGATCCTACCTTTAACATTACGTATTCCTGAATTATGCAGCATACACAAGTCGAACGGCGCATTATGGAAGATCTTGTCTATGTGTTCTGCTTGAAAGAAGGGCTCAAACATAAAAAGCAAATCATAAGGTATTGCTATACGATTTGCTCCACCTGCACAGGCTACATCTTTAAAGGAGACAGACCAACAATTAACCGTTGATTTCCAACGATTTAAGCGGTCTGCCTTCTTATCTCCCTCAGTCTCTGTATCAACAGAGACCTCGGGTTGCAGCATTATGCGAGATAATAACCTCTGAGCCTCTCCCTCTGTTTGTACAATTTCGTATTGAGGGAGTAGCCTCATGGGATTATCCGTTCCAGTCGACTGAGTTGGGTGTAGTTATTGTTGGTGCGTTTGGTGAGGGCTCATCTGCGGGGTCAACCATGAATGGGTTGAACTCGAGACCCACATGTCTCATTTGTTCTGTGACGGACAAGTGTCGAACCATCGACTGCATGTCGAAGGGCTCTTTGAGTTTCTCCCACAAGTCAACCCAGTTCTCCACGGATGGAGGAGCGTACGGTAGGGGTCCAGATTTACCTGCAGCGAAGGTGGTCTTCCACTTTGTGTTGTCACCTGTACCTTCTCTGACGCTACTGATTTCAATATCAGTGTTCCAGATGGAACGGCACTCAACTCCAGCACAATCGTGAATCTCTTCACCCTGCTCTGTGAAGGAATCACAGGCAATGGATTCCGTAATGGGACCGTAGTGGTTACACTCAGGGCAAAGTTTTGGGTCTTTTCTGTACTCAGCCGCAGCCATGTCATCCATATTGGAATCTTCTAAGTCCACGAGCATATGGTCACAGGACTCGCAGTGGAAACTGTTAGAGTAAATGGTGCACCCGCAGATACCCTTGCTTGCGATAAGGTCGTTGAACGCGAACAATTGTCGGTATAGAGCGGGAGTAATCTCGGTGAACTTACGAGAACCCCATACACGGTCAAGGTTATTCTCACAATGTACACAGGACCCTCTACCTGTACGCTCGTCTTTTGTACAAGGTTCCCATGACATATAAGATACGCCTGCATCACTGGTTTTGGGTACAGCATGGAAGAAGGTTAATTCCACCAAACTGAAACCAGCCATGTCTACCATTGAGGCTTGGCGGTCTTGTTTGCCTTGGCTGTTGATAAAGGATTCATTGTTGAGGTAGCATCCGACGCATGGCTGTGGATCATTGAGGTCGGGTCCTGCGGTACAGTCGATTGGCCCCTTCCATCTGAGGTTCTTGTATATTGCGTTATCAGGACTGATGCCGTAGGCAGACCAGTGAATCTTCCGCAAAAGATAATCATGGGTGACATCTACGACACGTTCGGCGTATCTGTCCCACAGTTTCTGTTCTACTTTTGCGGGGATGAAACGCACTCGTTTTATCCGTCCGTCTTTGATCGGCAGCGCTAGTCTGTTAGAACTGCCCATACCACTACTGCGTCTCTTGGGAGGTGCTCCGTACATTCCTAGGCTAGCAGATTGGGATCTTCTGTGTCTCATTCGGTTACTCCATTCGAGAAATGGCCATGGTTCTTCCATGCCCTGTTTTACCTCATCAAGAGGTATATCATCCGGCTGACTATACTCATCTTTGTAGGGGAACACGTAGGTAGGGAATCTGCGTATAGATAACGCGCACCCCTTGTCTGTACCTATGAGTCCTGCCCTATCATTGTCCAGAAACCATATTACTTTTTCTATCCCCCCTAAAATGGATAGTAACGTAAATTGCTTAGGGCTTATTTTGCTGCCCATAAGAGCAACTACATCAGGGAATCCGGCCATATATAACCATGCCGCCGCTTTATAACCTTCTACTATGCACAGCGTCACAGGTTTTCCGGCTACTATCTTCGGGTACACAAACTCCATACCAAACAAGTAATTGCGATTACTCGGGTCATATCCTGGGTGGATGTTTTGCAGTTCTTTTTTATACACTTTGTATTTAGGTTTTGCGTCTGGGTTAGGGTCTCTTCCAGACAAGGCGCGTAATCTCCCAAACCTATCTCTTATCGGCCACACGGTTCTACCGTTCAGAGGGTCTAGCAACACGCCATACCTAGACACCACTTCTTGTGTAAATCCTGTACCTACTGCTTCTGGGTTTATGGGGAACATACGGCTAAGAAGCAGCTCATTCAGTATTGGGTCGCTCTCAGGTAGTTCTGGGATGACAAGCTCTTGACCCAGGTCTTCAGAAGTTCTGCCCGTCAGTCGCTGGAGTACTTCGGCGCGGATACCTAATGGTACACCGGCTCTCTCCATTACTACTTTTAATGTAAATGACCCACAGACGAAGCAGTTGGCTACTCCAGTTTCCACATGAATACCGAAGCTAGACGCATTGTCACTGTGGAATGGGCATAACGCACTTTGCCATCCTCCGGAGGATACTTCTCCGCGTACAGCTAGGTACGTACGCATCATACGCAGAATATCCATTTATTCCTCCGTATGATTTACCCAAGACGCATTAGCCAATGTTGGGGCATTAGGAGTGTTGGTTCTTGTATTTCCACGAGGGGCGGCAGGAGTACGTTCTCTTGCACCGCCAGAATCTCCTCTTGCTTGTTTTATAAGCTCGAGTACATCCTCGCGGTTTGTATTGCGTATATATCCCATGTTGTGATATGCACCTGCACCAATTAACATACCGTCCCACACAACTTCTCTACCTCCTCCAGCCGGAGGTAGTAGTGCTATGACCCAACCTTCATCAGTCTTTATTCTGATATTTCTAAGAAGCAAATCTGAAGTCTTACCCCATTGATCTGACCCCCCTATCTCGTTGTATCCATATGCAATCTCCGTCTCGCCTTCGCGATTTGCATGTACAGAGTAGAGTACGGCAGGAGTACCCAGTCTTTCGTCTCTACTCATCTTGCGTATGGCACGCGCGACGTTCGCTTGTCGTACGTTATCTTTCTTCGACCCTTGGTCGTCGATCATTTCGTTCGCAGTATCGATCAGTACTAGGTCTGGACGTATCTCTTCAATCTTTGCTCTCAGCTCCGATGGCGTGAACGCGTCCACTGTGACGAAGTTCTTTGTACGTGTTCGGTTCAGTGCTTCGGCCTCGAACTCTTCTGTTTCTTTTAGAGAATTAAGCTCATCCTCTAATAACTGTATGTGCTCTAACGTAGGATTAGACATTACTGCTCCATAGTCCCACTGCATCAGAGCAAGTGCCACACGTCGTTCTACTTGGACTTTGTCCATATCTCCCGTGTTGCACCACAAAACTCGCCATCCCCTAGAATATGCGTACGCAGCTTGAAGTATTTTTATATGAGACTTCATGCTTTTAGGTCGTCCGTATATTCCAACCATATCCCCTTTACGCAACCCTCGTGTAACCCTATTTAATTCTTCCCATACCCAAGGTATACCTACTAGACCATCGGATTCTATGATCAAACGCAATTCGCTCGTAACACGATCTGCGGATCCCGATAGTATCAAGTCACTAGCAGTTTCTCCGTGTGTCTGGTTCAGTTCAAACGCAAGTCTGCGTAACCTTTCTAAACCTGAGTATGGGTCGGTCTCTGCATATCGATGTATATTTAGGGCCTCAGTACGTAATGTGGCTGCTAAGTCTTCCCTATGAATCATATCACCTAGTACCTGGAGGTCACCTGATGACGGTGTAACCTCATTAAGTCCTAGTGTAGGGAAATGCTGTTCTAATAAATCAAGGGGAGGTAGACTTCCATATGTCCTGCGGTTCTCGAAGTAATTCACTATGTACTGTAGAAGTGGTCTAACTTCCGCAGGGATAATGGCAGGGGTTATTTTATACCGGCTTATTGCCGCGTAGTCTCTCGACCTCAGTACTGCGACAATGAACTGCAACGCCCAGCTACCCATGAATCTACTCCTTGGTTATAGGTACTAATGGAGGAACTTCATTACTTTGTGTAGATGATGTAGCTTCAATACCTAAGAGAAACTCGCCCAGTTTTTCTTCTAAGTCTGCCCACAAAGATTCTGTGAGATTCCGTGCCTCATTAGAGAACACAGCGAGTTTCCCTGTAGCTCCGGTAGGAACACCACGGTCATCCAACAGTACATATTCTGCTTCCGCACTTTTGTGCGCAGGAATATAGTTGGTCTGCCCGATGGTTCCTTTAGCAGGAGCTAGCGCTACGGTCACCTTCGTGACACGTACGCTTTTTATCATGCTTCTTCACCGTTAACTTTTTCCATGAGACCTTGAACCAGCGTCAGTTCTTCTGCAAGGGCAGACTTTACGAACGCCTTCATGTGGTCCATAGCGCCGAACTGCTTTTCGGGATTGGAGTCGCAGGTTATTTTTCCTGAGACCACGACACGAACGGTACCCTTTACAGAGTTCCGTCCTAAGTCGAGTGCGTATCCGACTTCACCCTCACCGTTTCCGCGGATACCCTCGGATACCTCGAGGGGGTTTGCACGGCATCGCTCAATTATCTCGGAGCGAGTGTTTGAGTTTCCTTGAAGCAGGGCCATAATTTGGACAGTGTTTGCGTCTTGGGATTGATCGTTGGTTGTCATATACTAGTAATCTCCTTGTGAGCTGGCTTGGGGCCATACATACGTGTACTTTCTACTTCCGTACTCACTGCCGTGAGCATTTCTTGTGTAATTTCTCCTGACGCCAGGTAACCTTTCAGTACCGCAGGGTCGATGGACTTAGTCGTAACAACTAGACCTTCTAGTTCCTCCTCTATTTCGGGGTGTTGTTGGATTAGGGCGTATGCGTCTATAGTAAACTTAGACGACACTGCTTTACGGAATTTACCTATACTCATAGGTGCATCCGCATCGTGTCTGAGGTGTGTACGCACCTTTTCAGTAGCCTCTCCTAAATCACGGAGAAGCGGAAAGAACTCCGAAAACACTTCTCCGTGGTCTACCAGAAAATTATCGTACGCAGACTTCACCTCCAGATACTCTTCGTATGATTTCTCGGTAACAGTCTTTTCTACTTCCGACTCATTCTGTCCTCTCATAAGTTTCCTCCAGTGCTATGGTTACCCATAGAGCATGTTTAAATGTTTTGAATAGGCGATGCCAAGGCTGCCCAGGTTTTTGGCTTGGGTTTTTTCTGATGTAGGTGAAGTCATAGGTAGAAAGGGCGAAGTACTGAAGTGGCGGATCTTCGCCACCTCTGGCTGTGGGGACGTAGAGTATCCACTCTTTATCAACTGCTTTGACAACAGCTTGTGTCACACCTGTGAGTGTTTTTATAGGTATCTTACCTAACATTATAATAACGTTAGGGTCTACCATCCGTATCTCTCTTTGCAGGTGTGCTTTACATATATCTAACTCGGGTATGAATGGCTCACGGTTCTTTGGTGGTCGGCACTTGACGCAGTTAGTAACCCATACGTCATCCTCTTCTATACCCAGAGCAGTCATTGTGTTTTCCAGGTAAGGTAATGTATGCCCCGTAAATGCCCAACCCTCATTCTCATCTGTGACATCCGGTTTATCTGCAATCAGCATTATGTTTGCTGAAGTATTACCTCTTCCTGGAATGGCTGTGTTTCGGGTCTCGTACAATTCGCACATAGTACAGTTGACTATGTCATGTAGGAGGCTATCCGCTTCTATTCCCTTATCGTGACACATTTATACCCCCACATTTCTGTATGCTTCCTTAAGTCAGCTTGCTGGCTAACGCACATAGGTATGTCTTGGTCCACGATGAGTAGTGCGATAGGTTTCATTCCCTTTGGCCTCTGCACTCTACCTAATATTTGTTGCAACATATTTCTACGACGGAAACCTGTAGTGATGAACACAGTGTCTAGGTCCTGCTGATCTAGACCTTCTTTTGCTAGCGGCATGGTGGCAAATATCACTCGCTTTGTCTTGAGCGTACGCAGTCTATCTTCATATGGTATACGTCCTATGCACAAACCTGAATCAGGGAACATCGTGTGTAGCGTTTCACAATGTTCCTTAGACCCAGACAGTACCAATATCTTTCGCCCTGCATCTAAAGCTCTTTGTAAGTGCTTTATAATTAGGCGGTTACGCCCGTAGTCCTTTCCAAGCGCAATGTACAGTTTACTAGTGGAAATGGCCCCTGTCGAGTCCCTTATGTTGGGGTCATTTAAGTTATAGCCACTAGATGTGTGCACGAAATAACAGTCCGGAATTAGATCCTGATGCAGATCGGTATAGAATATTTCTCCTAGATGCATCATGTATAGAACGTGCGCACCAGACTCAGTGTCAGGGGTAGCTGTGAGACCTAACCTCTTACCAAAACCAAACGAGCTTAGTCTCAGCCACGACCTCGCTGCTAAGTGATGACACTCATCGTATATACACAACCCAAATCGTCT
>Ga0222658_1000065_pt1 | contig 68486 bp, 68 predicted proteins | sample AntAcemetagen476_FD_179830 | JGI IMG/M metagenome (GOLD analysis project Ga0222658, IMG submission 179830) | Saline water microbial communities from Ace Lake, Antarctica - #476 | ecosystem: Environmental > Aquatic > Non-marine Saline and Alkaline > Saline | place: Antarctica: Ace Lake... | reverse complement strand
GTAGTATAAGATTTTTACAAAATTAGAAAAGGAGGAGTTACAATGAGTAGAAAATTAATTATAGCTATGGCAATATTGTCCTTTGCATTTGCTGGGACAACTTTTGCTGCTGTAGAAAACATTAAAGTTAGTGGAGACATAAACACTCAAGCAATTACCAGAAGCCTTGATCTTGGTGCTTCAGGTACAGGGAATGATGATTCCCTAAGTGGTATCTTTTCTCAGATAAGGTTGAAAGTTGATGCTGATTTAACCGAAGGCGTAAGTGCAGTAGTAAGCTTACTTAGTGAAAGAATCTGGGGAGAGGAAGATGCAGGGAATGATGATGGCAGTACTGAATTAACGCTAGATCTTGGTTACATAAAGTTACAGGAGTTTCTTTATGATCCTCTAACTTTAATTGTTGGTCGTCAGAATCTTCGTTTTGGTAATGCTCTGATTATCGGTGACCCCGACACTAATCAAGTTGCTTCTGGTGAGGTTCCTACATCTATCGCAGATTTATCTTTAAGAAAATCTTTTGATGCTGTCAGAGGTGTTTTAGATTTTGTACCTTGGACTATTGACTTGTTCTATGTTAAGGTTGACGAGAATGATCTTGTTGCAGATGATGATGAAACCATGATGGGAATCAATGCAGCTTATGATTGGAGTTCTTACAACGGCGTAACTGAACTTTACGTTGTAAATGTAGACGGAAGAGATGATTTCCAAACTGCGGAAGATGAAGATAATACCTTAACCGTCGGTGCTAGAGTTCAATTTGACCCAAATGACAATTTGACTTTAGGAATGGAAGCTGCTCATCAGTCCGGTGATTATTACGTTGGGACTGATACTTTTCACAGAAATGCTTGGGCAGCTCAAGCAATTGGTGAGTATAGATTTTTAAATGACTACAATACTAAAATTGGTGTATCTTACACCTACTTAACTGGTGAAGATGCTGATGGTAGTGATGACAATGAGTATAAAGCTTGGGATCCGATATATGAGGATCAAACTCCTGGTGAAATCCTTAACATCTTGTTAACTAACAGCAATGCTCAATTCATTTCCGCGTCAGCTTCTTGTATGCCTAAAGAGGATATAACCTTAGCTTTAGTTTACACTTATGCCAGATTAAATGAACAACTAGGTAGTCTAAGTGTTGATTCTGGTACTTACACTATGAAAGATGAGAAAGATTTTGGTAATGAGGTTGATGTTTGTGCTCTTTATGATTACACTGAAGATGTTCAACTCAGCCTTAATGCCGGTTGGTTTATGCCAGGCGATGCATTTGACAATTCTAATGACAACACTGCTTACTCTATAAGAGGCGGCATCAACGTAGGCTTCTAACCCAACTTAGATTAACAAATTAGCCCCGTACCTTAATTGGTACGGGGTTTTTTTATGAGACTTGCGCGTTTGTGAAGCAAAAGTACCACCCCCGCGGTGGTACTTAATAAAGGGGGTCAACTCCCTTTTATACCTACAGACCATCCATGCACACCCGGTGTGCAAGGATAACGACAGTTTGCAGACGTCTGCGTAGATTAAACGTAAGTAATAAGGTTGCCTTTATTACAAACTTAAGTATAATAACCATACAACATATTCAGGACTTATGTTTAGGCTGGACTTAAACGCCTGACCCAAACAGAAATAACAGAAAAGGAGGATAAATGGGAAAAAGAGTTACTATCAAGAGTAAACCTTTTACAGATGAACAGTCAAAGACGACATTTAAGGATGATTTTATTTCTACTGATACTTGGCGTATTTTTAGGATTATGAGTGAGTTCGTTGAAGGCTTTGAAGGTTTATCTCAAGTTAAGCAGGGAGTATCTATCTTTGGTTCAAAAGCTACTCCTAAGACCCATAAACACTATAAATTAGCTTATAAGACAGCTTATACTCTAACCAAGAGGGGTTATACGGTTATCACTGGTGCTGGAGGCGGAATAATGGAAGCTGCCAATAAAGGGGCAAAGGATGCTGGAGGAGTGTCAGTAGGGTTAAATATTCTTATTCCTCAAAAGCAGATGCCTAATCCTTATATAAATTACTTAATGGAATTTAAGTACTTTTTTGTAAGAAAAGTAATGTTTACTAAGAATTCACGTGCTTTTGTTGTTTTCCCTGGTGGTTTTGGTACTCTTGATGAGTTGTTTGAGAATCTTTCTTTAGTCCAAGCTTTAAGGATTGAACCAGCCCCAATTATTTTGGTTAATAAATCTTTTTGGTCAGGATTATTAGACTGGTTGCACACACGATTAATAGAGGAAGGGACTATAGGGAAAAAAGATTTAAATTTATTTACAGTTGTTGAAACTGAGGAAGAAGTTCATGCTGCTATAAAGAACTTTTATAATAAGAAAAAAGGTAGAAAAAAGTGAAAAAATTTATACGAGTATGGGAAGAGATTAGCTTAGCTGATGTAGAAAAACATTTAATAGTAGTGGGAGATTTATCGGCAGAGTGTTTTGGTTGTCATAAAATCTAGCTCATGGCTCGTAGCTCGTAGCTCATAAACTATGAGCTATCAGTTAACAACTATGAACTAATTTGGAGAGGTCGCATAGCTCGGTCGAGTGCGCGTGTTTGGAGTACACGTAATCCGTAAGGATTCGGGAGTTCGAATCTCCCCCTCTCCGCCATACTTCGTCATTTTGAAAGAACTTCATAGAAGCAGACTTCGTATGGCAGGCCATAATTAGTTTTGATAATGATGTGGTATGTGTATATTTTAGCAAGTCAGAAATGTAAAAAATACATTTATGTTGGTTTTACAAATAGTATCGAGAGGCGTTTGTCAGAACACAATGCTAGAAATAGTAGGTTGGCAACAGGGCCTTATCAACCTTTAGAATTGATTAGTTATGTCGCTGTTTGTAAGGAAAAGAAAGCAAGGGAATTAGAGAAGTATTTTAAAGGTGGGTCAGGAAAAGCGTTTTTGAAAAAAAGAATTTTACCTAACGAAGTCCACCTTTGCTAAAGCTTCGGTGGATCTGCCGAAGTCTTGACGAAGGGAGACTTAAAGAGTGTAGTTAGGCTCCCCCTCCGTTGCTTTAAGAGGCATTTTGCTTGTAAAAAACCTTAGAACATGTTAAAATTTAGTGCTTTAGAGGAAGAATTTAAACTTTGTTTTGTTCGTTTTACCTATATAATAAAAGAAAATAAATGATAAAAGATAAGATTTATATGGGTAAAGCTTTGCAGCAAGCAGAGCTCGCATATAGAGAAGATGAGGTGCCAGTTGGAGCTATCATTGTTTATCAAGATAAGATTATTGCTAAAGCTCATAATCAGGTAGAGTGTTTAAATGATCCTACTGCTCATGCTGAAATGATTGCGATTACTCAGGCTGCAAGTTATTTAAAATCAAAATGGCTTAAAGGTTGTAAACTTTATGTTACAATAGAGCCGTGCCTAATGTGTGCTGGAGCTTTAGTTCTTAGTCGTATTGATAAAGTATTTTTTGGAGCTGATGACCCTAAAACTGGAGCTTTTGGTTCAAAGATAGACATCAATAGCTTAGGGCTTAATCATAAGATAAAGATTAAGAGAAAAGTTTTAGAAGAAGAGTGTGCTTATATTTTACAAATGTTCTTTAAACAAAAGAGAAAGAAGTAAATATGATTTAGCTCATAGCTCATAAACTATGAACTATCAGCTAACAACTATGAACTAATTTGGAGAGGTCGCATAGTTCAATGAAACTTGGACTTTTTGATATAAAAAGTCCTTAGTTGAATTAATCCTGAGTGAGCGGAGTGAGTCGAAGGACCTTTGTCAAAGTGTTTTATTTTTATCGGAGAGGTCGCATAGCCCGGTTTAGTGCGGCGGTTTGCTAAACCGCTGTATGGGTGAAAACCCGTACCCAGGGTTCAAATCCCTGCCTCTCCGCCAGTTTTTATTTATTTTGTTCCTTGTTTAAGCTTATACAAAGAGACAACAGGAGTATTAAAAGAAATGGGAATAACCTTTAGTGTGTTACTGTTTATTGTTGGTCTTATTGTATTAATTGTAAGTTCAAATTGGTTAATTCAATCTTCAATAAAACTATCTCTTTTATTTAGGCTAACTCCAATATTTATTGGTGCGGTATTAATTGCTATTGGTACTAGTGCGCCTGAAGCTGGAGTAGGGATAATGGCAGCCATAAGAGATCAAAAAAGTTTAGCCTTAGGTAATATCCTTGGTAGTAATATAGCTAACATTGGTTTAGTTTTGGGGTTATGTGCGATTCTTAAGCCCTTAAAAATAGATAAGAGTATTTTTAAAAGAGAAGTACCCTTTTTGTTGCTTTCAATAATTTTATTTTGTTCATTAAGTCTTGATCTTTTAATTAGTCGGCTTGACGGTATAATTTTTATTTTAGTATTTATAGCTTTTTGTTTTGTTTCATATTTTGGTGCTAAGGAAGCATGTGATTCTAATGAAGTTAAAAATTTTAAGGTAAATAAGTTTTTAAATAAATTTACCTCTAATTCACCAGTTTTTTTAATTATTTTGTTTTCTTTAATTGGTGTGGTTTGCGGAGCTGACATAATGGTAAGAGGTGGAGTAGGTTTGGCAAAGGTGTTTGGTCTAAGTCCTTGGATTATAGGTATTACTATATTTGCTATTGGTACATCTTTACCGGAATTAGCTACCTCACTTACTGCTTCGATTAAACGAGTTCCAAGCATTAGTGTTGGCAATGTTGTCGGAAGTAATATATGCAATATTCTTTTTGTTTTAGGGTTAGTTGCAATTATTAGACCGATTAATTTGAATCCTTTAATGTTGAACTTCGAGATTCCAGCTTTAATTGGTTTTACTTTACTTCTTTTTGCATTTATGCGCACAGGGTATAGAATAAGTCGTAGCAAGGGGTTAGTTATGTTCTTAGGGTATTTAACATTTATAATTACTTTAATAATTAAAAGAATATGAGTTATTTAGCTTTTGCTTTAAAATATCGTCCTAAAAATTTTAGTGAAGTAGTAGGGCAAGAACACGTGGTTTTATCTTTAGAGAATGCTATCCGTAGCCAAAGAGTTCACCATGCTTATCTTTTTAGTGGCCCTCGAGGAGTTGGTAAAACTTCTTTAGCAAGAATTTTAGCTAAATCTCTTAACTGTTTTGAGGGTCCTACACTTATTCCTTGTGGAAAGTGTCTTAGTTGCATTGAGATTGCTAAGGGCCAGTCGTTGGATATAATTGAAATAGATGGTGCATCTAATAGAGGAATTGAGGATATAAGAGTATTAAGAGAAAATGTAAAATTATCAGCAGCTAATTCTCGTTATAAGATTTATATTATTGATGAGGTACACATGTTGACTCAAGAAGCTTTTAACGCTTTGCTTAAAACTCTTGAAGAACCACCAGCTCATGTAAAATTTATTTTTGCTACCACTCATCCTCATAAGATTATACCAACTATTCTTTCACGTTGTCAGAAATTTCAATTTAATTTGATATCTTTAGAGAAGATTGTTGGTAAGCTAAAAAGAATAATTACTGAAGAAAAAATTAAAGTAAAAGATAATTTACTATACACTATTGGACGAGCTGCTGGTGGCAGTATGCGTGATGCTGAATCTTTGCTTGATCAACTCACTCCAATTATTTTAGATAAAGGTTCTTTAGAAGATATTTTTTCATTTTTAGGAATAATTGATGAGGAAAGCCTTAATCAGGTTCTTAAGTCATTGATTGAGAAAGATTTAGCAGCTTGTTTAAGTTTTGTTGATAAGACGATAAAAGATGGTAAAGATTTAGGTATCTTTTTAAATGCTTTTATTGAACACATAAGGAATCTTCTTTTAGCCAAGATTAGTTTGAAAAATTTTGAAGAACTGAGTGATGTTTCACCTCAAAGCAAAGAATTTATTGCTAAACTTTCTGAAAAAGTTTCAGCTTCGGATGTTTTAAAGATAATTGATTTGCTTATTGAAGCTAAGGATTTATCTCAGCGGCTTAATACAGTTAGAATACCTTTAGAGTTAGCTTTGATAAAGTATGCCCAACCAATTAGTGTAGATAATTCTAGTAAGAGTGATCCAATTGCTAAGCCTAAGACAATAGATAATGAAAAGCTAAAAGTTAACATAGATATGAGTGATTTTGATATTGAAGAAGATGACGTTGATCAGCAAGAAAGTAAACAAGATGTCAAAAATGAGTTTAGTGGTGATACTGAGGATGATTCTCCAAGTGATGATACTGTATTAGGGCAGTTGAAGAATAGATGGGAGGAAATAATCTTTTCTATGCAAAAGAAAAGAGCTGCTCTTGCTTCACATCTTTCTTTTGCTCAACCAGTATCTTCTCGAGGGTCTCTAATCACTATTGCTTTTTCTTCTCGAGATCATTTTCATAAGGAATGCGTTGAGAGTGACAAGAATTTAAAGTTTATTGAAGATGCTATTTCTAAATTTATAAATATAGCAATCGGGATAAAATTTGCTTTACAAGATTTGCCTGATGGTCATTCTCCAGTTGCTTTTAGTGGTTCTAATGATAATAAGGTAGAGAAAATAGAAAAAACAGAAGATACATCTAAGAGAGAAAAAACTAAGGATGAAAGTGTTGAGGATGATACTTTTCTTAATGAGCTCTTAGATACTTTTGGTGGTAAATTTCATAACGATGAGTAGTTTTTCTAAGATTTTTAATGAATTGGTAAAAAGCCTTTCGTGCTTTCCAGGAGTAGGCCGGAGAAGCGCTGAGAGAATGGTATTTCATATATTAAAAATGCAACCAGATCAAGTAAAGGAATTAGCTGGCAAGATGGAGGAGATTCATAATTATATAAAACCATGTAAGATGTGTAATAATTTTTCTACTAAGGATATTTGCTCTATTTGTTCAAACGCTAAGAGAGAGAAGGATGTTATCTGTGTAGTTGAGGAACCCAAAGATATTATGGCTATTGAGAAAACCTCTCGCTATAATGGTCTTTATTATTGTTTATTAGGGTCAATTTCACCGATGGAAGGGATAGGTGGTGAAAATCTAAATCTAAAAAAATTGATTAGTCGCATAGAACAAGGGGGGATAAAAGAGATTATAATCTCTACAGATCCTGATAACGATGGCGAATTAACTGCTCAATTTCTTATTCAAAAATTAGCTGATTATAAGGTAAAGATTTATAGAATTGCCATAGGAATACCTTTAGGTGCTCAAATAGAATATGTTGATTCAGCAACCTTAGGAAAGGCTTTTTTAGAGCGTAAAGCTGTTACTTGACGTTTGATGCTAAATAAGTTATAATTTATAAAATTTTAGATTTAGGAACAAAAGATAGAAGCTCTTTAAAATATAGAATGATTCCCCGGTAGCTCAATTGGTAGAGCGGTTGGCTGTGCCGAGGGTAAATGAATGAGGTGAGATTGGTAAGGAGAGATAAACGCCGATATGCAGATCGTCGACAATATTTGATAGCCGCAGTTTCTAAAAGAAGGAAGAAGATAAGAGAGATGGCATTTGAATATAAAGGCGATAAATGTGAGCGGTGTGGATACAATCAATGCATGGAAGCTTTAGAGTTCCATCATACCATTTCTTCTGAAAAAAATTTTAGTATTTCCTCTAAAGGCTATACTCGTAGTTGGAAGAGGGTAAAAGAAGAATTGGATAAGTGTATCTTGCTCTGTGCCAATTGTCATCGAGAAATTCATGCCCATGTTAGCAGCTCTTGCGAGAAATCACAAGGTGTAAACCGAATGACGCATGGTAATGATGAATAGCGCAAACGGGAAAAAGCGAGTAAATTCAGGGAAACCCTTAAAAGTAAGGGCAATCCTGAGCCAAGCCCCAAAAGGGAAGGTGCAGAGACTAGACACTTGCTGCCTAAGTTCGTAAAGGATATGGTAAAGGTATAGTCCGACTCTCACAGTAATGTGAGTCAGTGTGTAACCAATAGGTCGTAGGTTCGAGCCCTACCCGGGGAGCCAGTAAATAACCTCGAACTCAAGTTCGAGATAATAAATTATGCCCGATTCCAATCATAGAGTCGGGCATTTTTTATGTCTTGTCACGTCAAACGTTTAGGTTGATAGCTCTGTAGTTAAATGGTAACTCTATGAAAGCCCCACAAACCCTTTAATCACAAAGCCTAAAACCAAAACAGAATCTATCTCATACTCTCGTAATTGGCAGTTATTTAATCGACGCCATTTAATCGAATATTTGGCGAATATCTGAAAGATGGAGGAAGGAGATTATTTGAATAAAAGCGATTAAATGGATATTAGGCGAGGATTTATCTCTCTTTATCTCTAGGATAAAGCATTTTATATAGTAGCTATCTGATGAAGTATACATAATTCTAACTCATGGAAAAACTGCTAACAATCCAGCAATTATGCGATTTATTGCAAGTTAAATCATCAACGATTTATAAATGGGTTCATTATGGATATGTTCCATTCGTCAAATTAGGTTCTGTGATAAGGTTTAGGCCGAAAAAAGTAGATGAATGGCTTCAAAAACGAGAGAGAAATGGGAGAAGAACTCACAAAAAGATGTATGATGCAATAGTTAAATAGTATTTAAGGATTCCAGAAACTTACTTAGTGTAAGATTTAGTAAGGTAGTAGTAGCAGTCTTTTCTTTCTTTTTGCTTCTTTTGTGAATACTGTGAAGACTGTGAAAAGGTATTGAATTGAAAAATAAAATGGTGTAGACTTCCTTAACTAAAAAAAGGAGGTCACCATGCAAAGCACGCTGACCAAAGGAAGTGCTACACCGGAAGCAACTATAACAGTAGAGTTCAAACCGGTCAAGATAAAAATATCGGCTGAGAATTTAACGCTGGAAGCGTTAGAAGAGATGATCTTTGACATAAGGCAAGAGAGCGGAAAGACAGCCTTTGTAAACGCGCTGAGCCAATATGATGAAGCTTTAAGAAAGGCCCGGCCAAGAGGAAAGTTAAAGAATATCCGCAAGAAGACAAAGTATTTACAAACGCGGGTAGGCGATATTCAATATAGCCGTACCTTGTACAAGGAAAGAGTAACAAACAAGCCGAGATATCTTTTAGACGAGGCATTAAAGATAGATATAAACCAGCGGATGAGTTTAAAGATGGCGCAATTAATGGGATCGTTAGCTTCAGCAAGCCCTTATAGGGAGGTTGAAGAAAGTTTAAGCAAACTGTTAGGAATAAGCTGGAGTCATGAAGCAATCAGGCAAAATGTAATACGCGAAGGCAAACGAATAGAAAAGCGGGAAAAAGAAGAACACAAGCAGGTTAAGAATTTAGACTATGATATACCTGAAGAACAGCCGGAAACGGTTTATAACGAAGTAGATGCCACATATATTCGCAAACAGAACAAAAATAGAAAAAGAGGCCGTAAAAAAAGGCATTTAGAAGTTAAAGTCGGCATTGGATATACCGGTAAAGAACCCAGGTACAATAAAGGAAAGAGGCAGACCAAGAAACTCAGTCAAAAGATAGTATACACCGATATAAGAGCCAAACGGCATGAATTCTTAGATAGGTTTAGTTGCCTAAGCGAAAAAGTATTCGGTACATCTTTAGCAAAGAAGAGTTATCTTGGCGGTGATGGAGACAGCTGGATACGGGAAGGCAAAAAAGAACACTTTGGCAATTCAGAATATTTATTATGTCCGTTTCATTTATTCAGGAATTTACGCAGAGCATTACCTGGGAAGAAAAAGATACACAAGAAATTAAAAGAGCTGTTTGAAAAGAATAAAATAGATAAAGTCTTAAGCCGTCTTAAGCGCATGATGAAAATGATACGAAGCCAAAAGCTAAAGAAAAAGATTGTTGAGTTTTACGTATACGTAAAAAACAATCGGCAAGGAATAGAAGCTTCAATACGAATACGCATGGATAAAGCAACGATGAGCGCAGGAGCCGTTGAGCCAAATATAGATAAAGTAATAGCCCATAGATTCAAAGGCCGGGGTATGAGCTGGAGCGAAGACGGAGCCCAAGCTCTTTTAAAGATACGGCAAACAATAATAAACGGTCAATGGGATAACTGGTGGTATAAAGAACGGGATAAAAAGATAGAGATAAAAGCTATATTTAAAGAACCAATAACAGCAACGCAAATGTGTAAAAAGCGCAATATAACACCTTACATTGAAGCAGAGTTGCCCTGTTACAAAGGGCCGGACCAGAGCAAGCCTTGGGTAGGTGTTTTGTGTGAATTAACCCGGGCAAGGCAATTATCGTAATAGACGGATTCAATTATGAGTGGTAAAATAAAAAATACAGCTAAGAGCTATATAAACAAAGGCTTTTTGCCGTTATGCTCTATTGAAAATTTCAAAAATAACAGTAAGGTAAGTTTACACTAAAGCCTTAATCAATTTAAGGCCTCTGGAAAACTACCTACTAAAACTTGACACAGACGAAACTTAATCCGTCTTGCATATTTATCTTTTTTTAGTAGAATGAAGTAGTATATATATGTAATGTAAAATATGTAGAGGTAATTACAGTTTAGACCCAATATTTATGAATAAGGGGTCACACCTAATTATTGATAATAAAAAGTTATGAAATCATAATGAAAGAAAATGGCAAGAAAAGCACGGTATATATATCCTGGACTTCCTCATCACACATTGCAACGAGGAAATAATCGACAGCCTATCTTTTTTGATCAAGAAGACAGAACGAAATTCTAACAAGACTCAAAAAGTTTACTGCACAACAGGAAGTTTTAGTTGGAGCGTATTGTCTAATGACAAACCATTTTCATCTCTTACTCTATCCAAAAGGAAGGGAAGAATTAATCAAGTTGATGAAAGATATTTCCCAGCATCATGCTCAATATATAAATCGTAAATATAATCGTAGTGGTAAATTATGGGAAAATCGATATAAATTAAATATAGTTGATCCAGAATATGAATGGGTTATAGCCAGATATATAGAGCAAAATCCTGTGATGGCAGGGATAGTAAGTGAGGCAGAAGAATATAAATATTCAAGTGCTCGATCCCATGTTAATGGTGAAATTGATGAGATCCTTGGGAGGGACATTATAGAAGAAAGAGGGAATGAGTACTGTGAATTTATGCGAGATAAGCTGGAAGCAGACAGGCAAAGTCAAATACAAGTTACAATACAGCAAGAAAAGGTATTGGGTAAGCAGGATTTTATAGATTGCATGGGTGAGAAATTTGAGACAACTTTTCAGGTAAGAGGAAGGGGTAGGCCGGTAAAGGCAGTAAAATAGGTGTGACCCCTTTTACGTATCAAGTCGAGTTCTTGACGAAGAGATTAAATTATTGATGCCATATGCAGATGACTTGCTTAAGCCAATATTAAAAAAGGAAAATAAGGGGGCTAGGCATGGCAGGAAGAAATAGAATTGATTGGGACAATATTAAAGTAACCCTTGTCGAAGTTGATAATGAAAATTCAAATCCGTTAAATCCATGTTCGCATATGACACCAGCAGAAAGACGCGAAGAAATAATTGATATAAGTGCGGAAATATGGATGAGGCACTGTCGGGATAAATTAGAGCAGGAGGATAAAAAAGTTATTGAGAAAGGGGTGTGTTTATGAGTAGTAGCGCATTGTATTATCCGTATATAAAGTTTCAAGATGTGGCTTGGCTAAAATCAATGTCATTATTTTATGATAGAATTTATAGAATTGTTCCTCCAGCGCATTCATTCGAAGAAGAAAAGGAAATTAAAATATTAACAGATTCTGGGGATATAGGTTGCATAGTTGATCCTATTGGCTATGCAAAAGAGGCATCCGAAATATTTAGGAATAAAATCGAATCTCAATGGGATGCGTCCGCTTTAGATATTAATCCTGAAGAAGAGGCAGTTCTTGATCGTTTGCATGTATGTAAAACAGATGAAGCTGTAAGGAGGATGTTCAATGATTTAGGTTTTAAGCGAGATGAGGAGTGGATTGATGTTCCTACTCAAATGGCATCAAATTATATACTTTATTTGGCAACTGTTATCTCTAAAAAAAATGATTTAACATTGCTGACCGACAAGTTTCCATCTTGGACTGCTACGAATTATTTTATGAATGATGGTAATCTTCCAGATTATTTTAACTTCCACGACATTTATGAGAGTAAAGACGCAGTTTCTTTGTATAGTTTAATACTTCAAGAATTGTGTCCTGTGAATATTGCAGATATTCCTAGTAAAAAAATTATTCTGTTTAGGGAAAAAAGGAAAGATGAAATAGCTAGGTTGCAGAATGGTGTTAAATCGCTGTTTGATGTTCTTTCTAATATTGATGATGTGCATATTTTTAAGGATCGCCTGCGAGATGAATTAGTTAAAGTCAAAAAAGCTATTTGTGATTACAAAAACAGTGCGGATATTTTAAATATAAAGGATTGGATAGGGATTAATTTGTTTTCATTTACAGGAACAAGTGCTTTGTTGCAGGCGTTAAACATTACAGGTGCTACAAAATCTGTTCTTATTGGAACGGGTATGGCAGTGGGTTTTGTTTATGGTCTAAATGAACATGCTTCAAATCTTCGAAATGTAAAGAGAGAGAACCCCTATTCGTGTCTTGCCCTCATGGAAAAAGAATTTAGTAATTATACTAGTCAGCGTGGCGGGGGTGACATTAATTTTCATGCATACAATTGTATGGAAGAATACATAAATGATTGAGATTAATAATCTTAATAAATAATTATCAGAGTTTTGGTTACTTATTGTCTGTGAATGAGATATAATAATTATTAAATTATAATATGTATATATTAGCAAAGTGACGGCTAGCAATTTGTGTTTATTTTTGCTGTGTCAATTAGATCTTAAAATTAAAGTGATATTAGGAATCGGGTGTTGCATAAATTATGTCATATAAAAAAGAGCCTATAATAAAGAAAATTTCTGATAATTTAGCATTTTCTTCAAAGAGTACTGCTTTGAAGAATGTTATTGGGTTATTTGATAGTAATAGAATTGCACAAGACTTTTTTGCAGAGCTTTTTAGTCTGGTGTTTGGATATGAAAATCTAAAAGAACTTGATAAACTCAACGATATTGTTAATTATCCGGCGATTGATCTGGGAGATGAAGAGGCAGGGGTTGCTTTTCAAATAACAACTCAAAAAAGTAGTGAAAAAGTAAAAGATACAATTAAGAAATTTTTGAAACATAAGTTAAATGAAAAGTACAGCAGGTTGATTATTTTTATTATTGGAGAAAAGCAAAAAAGTTATATTGATTTTGATACTGAGAATAAATTTGTTTTTGATAAAGATGCTGATATTTGGGATGATTACACTTTAATGAAGGACATTGACAAACTAGATTTTGAAAAACTAAAGTTAATCCAAGGGTTTTTAGAAGAGAATCTTCAAGATTTTAAATATCCAGAAACACTTTTCCCTGCGGACATAAAAAATTGCATTGAAATCCTGAAGAGAGATTTTGGAAGTGTAGAGATGCTGAAAAGTGTTTTAAAAAGAAGTGGGAATGATTTTATTGAGAAAAAGAATGAAATAAATAATTTATCTTGGGATTTTTTTAAAGAAAATATACGAGGCCATCTGCAATACAATAAAGATATTTATGACTTTTTATCTGATCCAATAAACGGCGAATTGCAAAATGATTATTTGGGAGTATCGAAAGCAATTCAGGAATATTATAAAGAACCCTCGAGTAATTGTTCTTCCTTCGAGGAAGTATTTAGGCATGTGTTTATTAAACTGAACACGTATGATGATTCTGTGGCTGGGCTAAACACAAAGCTTAAAATCTTACTTCACAATATGTACTTTAATTGTGATATTGGAGATAATCCAAAGGATGCTTAAACCAACAAAGTATACTAATGTTAATTTTTCTGTAATAGGTATTAGTGTTGATATCTTAAAAATACTTAAAGGAAACTGTACTCAGAAATACAGCCAATTACTAGGTGAAATTATTGCAAAGAAAGGGAAGCAGGCGAAAAAGAACTTTCTATTGGCTTTATGTTTTTTGTTTTCAGTGGGGAAAATAAAATACCATCAAGAAGAAGATGCTGTTGAGTATTTAATAGGGAATTAAGGCTTATGAAACTTGTAAAAATATATGCTAATAGCTCACGCTTTAAACCTATTCTTTTTAATGAAGGGTTTAATATTGTTTATGGTGATGTTGAAAAAGAGGTTGATCAGTCTACAGGGAAAGTGCAAGAACATAATATCGGTAAGACATCATTGGTGTATTTGATAGATTTCTTGCTTTTAAAAGGTGTTAAAAAGAAAAACTTTTTTGGAAAGCATAAGGTAAAGTTTTCTGATTGGATCTTTTTTTTGGAGATAAAGCTAAATAACGGTGAATTTTTGACTATACGACGAGCTGTAAACCCAAACACCAAAATATCATTTAAGGGTCATCGATTAAAAAATCAAGATTTTACGCAAGAAGAGCATTGGGATTATGCTGATCTTTCAATGAATGCGAAAGACAAAAAGAAGAATCCCAAACATGTCCTTGAAAATAAATATTTGCAATATGATGTAAATGCAGAATTTCGTTATCGTAGTTGTTTGCCGTATCTCTTGAGGACTCAAGATGATTATCAGGAAGTATTTGAGCTTAGCAAATTTCGAGGGAAACATAAAGATTGGAAGCCTGCTTTATTTAATCTGCTTGGATATAATGCTACTCTTTTGAAAGATAAATATGAACTTGATATGGAGATTGATGAAGAAAAAAAACATATAAAGAAAATTCAAGACAAGCACGATTCAAGTGGTGAGATTTATAAGATTAAAGCTGCTATTGAGGCTAAGGAGATTGAGAAAAAAGAAATAGAAGAAGAGGTAGATCGTTTTGATTTTTATCAGAAGGAAAAAGACATTAATTTTGATTTAGTAAAGAATGTTGAAAATGAGATCGCTAAATTAAATAAGGAGAGATATGTATTGTCTCATAATATTGAACAAATTCAGCAATCTTTGGAATCGGAAAATAAACCATCGTTAAAAATTAGCGAGATTGAACAACTTTTTGATGAAGTAAAACTGTATTTTCCAGATAATTTATCTAAAGAATATCAAGATGTATTAGATTTCTCTTCACAGCTTACGCAAGAAAGAGAAAAGCATCTAAAGGAAGAGCTGTTAGAGTTGCAGGCTAACATAGATAAGGTGATAGGAAGATTGCAGACGTGCAACAAAGAGAGAGGTGAAATGTTATCTGTTCTTAAGGAGAAAGATACATTTGTTAAGTATAAGAAATTTCAGGATGATTTAGTGAAAATAGAGAATGAAATCTACTCTTATAAACAAACATTAGATGGTGCAAAAACAATTGATAATTATCAAAAATCTATCACTAAAATTAATGATAAAATAAAGAATTTGACGGTTCTCATAAAACAAGAAATTGATAAGGGCAATCCAGATGAGAAAGAAATAAAACGAATATTTCAAAAAATATATAAAACTACTTTTGAATTTACTGCGCTTCTAGTAGTAGAGCCAAATAAAGTAGGGAATGCGAACTTTGACACTGTTGTATTGAATAAATCTCAAGATTTAACGGGAAAAGGTGATGGTCATACTTCTACCAAAATATTATGTGCTAGTTTTGTCTTAGCAGTTTTAATCCATTATTCAGTTAAATCTTTTTTTAGATTTGCGTATCATGATGGTATAACCGAAAGCTGGGGAGACAATCATAAAATACATTTTATTAACTTGGTAAGAAGCTTTTGTGAAGAATCTGGTGTTCAGTATACAGTAAGCTTAATTAAAAGTGATATTCCTCAAAGATTTCAAATACAAGAAGGGGAGATTATTAGAACGCTGGGTAAAGAAGATCAATTGTTTGGATTTGAATTTTGAGAAATATTGTTAGCGAATGTGTGGTATTTATAGGGTTGAAAAATGGGAAATAATCAAAAATTTCAAACAACTATTAAGAAGTCATTGCAGTTTCTTTGTGATAATCCAGTCTTTATCCAGAATTTGTTTGATTCTCAATTTGCATACTTTTGGTGTGTTGATAAAGACCACAAGCTTGCCCAAATAACGCCTTTTTTCAAAAGGAATAGTTCACATGAGATTGAGATAGATGATTTGCCGTCTGATCTTGTTTCAACTCCCCCGTCTTTATTCCATTATGCTATGAAATCTAATTTTCGTGGTGTCCTATTAGGGCTTCGTTTTATAGAATCTGGTGATTTACTGCATAAGAAAAACTTTTTTTCTGCGTCTATAATTTCATATTACACCGCAGCGTTTCATTTTTTATTTTCTTATTTATCCGCAAATGGAAAGGTCATTATTAATCCTACAGATATACAAAGAAAACAACTTGATCTTGGAGGAAGTCTTATTATTGCAAAGTTTACTAAGAAAGGAAGCTGGAAATGTGAACGAATATCAAGGTCTCATTCTTCTCTTTGGGGTGAATTGAATGTGATTTTTAAGGAAAGAGCAGGAGACCTTCCAGATTTTATTGAAGATTTTTTTAAATATCTTCTTTCTATTGATGCAAGTGTGCCTGATACGAAACATGAGTTGATTGAGAAGGGAATACAGAGATTGCCTCTTATGCGACATGAATCTCTCTATGAAGGTTATGGGTTCGATGATTATGTTGTTGATTCAATGTTTAGTGAAGAGGGAGAAGGTAGATTGCCTTTGAAAGACTTGGGCAATAAAGGATTGTTTTATAAGAGATTTGCAGAAGAATTTTTACATTTGTGTTTACTCGAAATCAATGATTTAAGGAACAACAGCTTGAATGCTAATTGGAATCATGTAAAAGAATTGTTTTCTACGAGTATAATTATTCCACCTATGGAGACTGGCAATCCAGATTTAACACATAATCGAAAACTTGAGGGATTGGTTGAAGAATTTTTAATTTGGCTTAAATAAGTAACTTTTATTTATCTGATAGACGTAGGCTTCTTTCCGTTATCATTTTTGATTTTCCATACTCCAAAACATATTTCTGCTGATCCTCTGGCAGTTTTATAAGGCTCAACAGCTGACACACCCGCACTCTTGAAATCTTCAGTTTTCTTGCCAGTTGATTTTGATTTAGATTTTCTTCTTTCATCATCCGCTGAAATTCCAGTGCCTTCTCAATAGGGTTTACATAATCTCGCACATACTGATAATGCCGCAGTTCTTTCTTTGAAACAATTTTGCCATTTGGAATAAAATCCGGCTTTTTGCCCCGAAATAGAGTTTTTGTTTTATTGCACCATCTGTAATGGTATGGCAATTCATCAGTTACAACACGCGAAATTGTTCGCTTCGAGTCTCGTTCGGGGAGCTTGTAAATAACCTCGAACGCAAGTTCGAGATAATAAATAGTGCCCTGAATTCAATGTAGTTCAGGGCATTTTTTATGTCTTATCACTTCAAACGTTTAGTGCGATAGCTTTTCAGTTAAATTGTAATGCCACGAAAGTCCCACAAACCTTTTAATCACACTGCCTAAAACCAAATCACAATCTATCTCATACTCTCTAAATTGCCACCTATTTAATCGGCGCCATTTAATCGAATATTTGGCAGATATTTGAAGGTTTAAGGATAGGTGATTTGTTGAGTAAAAGCGATTAAATGAATTGGGTAAGTATTTCAGAGAGGATTTATCTCCCTTTATCGCTAAGTTTTGGTAAAATATAGCCAAATAGAAGGTGTTATTATGAAGATTGGAAGAAATGATCCATGTCCTTGCGGCAGTGGGAAAAAATATAAGAAATGTTGTTATTTAAAACAGCAACCGCCTAAAATGCAAAGCTTACCTCCTGAAGTAGTTAAGAAATTTAGAGAAATTCAGGCTAGTGAAAATGAACGGCGTAAGCGATATGGCGAAGTACGTCCAATTATTCATACAGATTTTAAAGATCATAAAATTGTTGCTGTTGGAAGAGAGATTCACTGGTCTAAAAGATGGAAGACTTTTCCGGACTTCATCTTATCTTATATCAAAACTTGCTTAGGAGTAGATTGGGGCAATACAGAGTTGAAGAAACCGTTTGAGCAAAGGCATCAGATTATGAAATGGTATGATGCAATGTGCCGTTTCCAGCAAAGGCAAAAGCTAAATAAAGATGGTATATATGATGCAATTCCAAATGGAGCATTCTCAGCATATCTTTTATTGGGATACGATTTATATGTTTTGAAAGATAATAAAGCATTGCAAGACAGCATTATTCGAAGGCTAAAAATTCCAGATCAATTTCAAGGAGCTCGCCACGAATTGTTTGTAACCGCAACGTGTATAAGAGCAGGTTACAATATAGAATTTGAAGATGAAAAAGACAGCACAAGAAAGCATACAGAATTTATTGCTACCCATAAACACACAAAACAGAAAATTGCAGTTGAAGCAAAGAGTAAGCATCGTCTTGGAGTACTAGGTTTTCCGGGAGAAAGGAAATTGGCACAAAGCATCAAGCTTGGTGTAACGTCATTAATTAATAATGCAATTGTCAAGAGTCCAGATGTGCCACTTGTGGTATTTGTTGATACTAATTTACCGCCTAGCATAGCTAATAGAGTGCACGGGAAACAACAGCCGTCTGAGGAATTCAAAAGAACTTTAGATAGGGTCAAAAAGGATTCTACAGGAAAAGATCTTTTTAATCTTATTGTTTTTACTAATCATCCACATGCATATGGTGATGACGAAGAGGATGATCCAGTTCGTCACACAACAGGTATTTTTACGCTTAAACCAAAAATTTTTCCTCAACATTCCCAGTCTATAATTGATTTGTATGATGCGGCTTGCCAACATGGTAATGTTCCCAATGAATTTCCTCCAGATTTTAATGCTTAGAAATATTAATCCACATCCCATTTTGTTTATCCCACAATAATTCTTGAGAAATTTTATGGGCTATATTTATGCTTAGATTGTGTAAGTACGGTTCGTCGGATAGCAGAATCTTTTCCTGAATAAACGGAGATAAAAAAAGAAGGCTTATGATTTGGCTCATTCTTGCCGGGGTATAACCAATCCACCCGGCAATTTCTTTTAATGTCCTTTTAGAATTTTCCTTGAGGGTATTTCTGATTTGATGAGCTAATACGAGGAATTGCCTAATTACCGGCTCTCTGTTAAGACGTTTACGATCCCGGCCTCGGAAAGTTTTAACCTTTTTAAAATTAACTTTAAACTCTGTTCTCATTTATGTCCCTTAATAAATAACTCTGAATACAGCTGATATATACCTTTAGCGTTAATATTCATTCCCAGCGATCCGGTTTCAGCTTGATAATCTATCGAGGTAAGCAAAAGATTTAATGTTCTGAATTTTTCATTAGGAAAAAGCGTTTCCCAGATCGGTAGAACCTGCTCAATAATTTTACGATATTTTTCTTCAAGTTTTGGATTATCAGTTATTTTCAATCTTGGCAGATGTTCAACCACAGCTTTTTCCATTTCTTCAGCATTAACTAGCTTTGTCGGGCATGTAGCATAACCTAACTTTTGAGCTTTAATACAAACATAATACCTGTATTTCTTGCCGGTTTTCTTTGCTGTGTAAGTATGCATCATTGGACAATCACAAGCGGGACAGCGTAACAATTTAGTTAGAATTCCCGCGCATTTAGTATTTTTCTTAAGTTGTCGGGTAACTCGGTTATGTTTAATTCCCTCTTGCACTTTTTCAAATAACTTCTCACTAAGGATTGCCGGGTGTTCGCCATCATACAATTTACCCTCATAGGCGATCTTTCCCATATATAACGGATTTAGCAAAAGGTGATTAATCGTGTTTTTCTTAAACTGTGTGCCTCCGAAAGTTCTGCCAGTTTTTGAAGTATATTTTTTTGTTTTTAATCCCAGACTATTTATTGCTGTGGTGGTGTTAAAGATAGAGTTTAGTTCTAAGTAAATTTGATAGATCTTTCTAACTAATGCTGCTCCCTCTTCATTAATCACTAATTTATGTTGATTAAGATCAACATCATATCCTAATGGAGGAACACCTCCAGTCCACTTACCTTTCTTGCGAGCAGCACCTATTTTATCTTTAGTTCGTTCGGAAATCATCTCACGTTCAAACTGGGCAAAAGAGAGGAGGATATTAAGAGTAAGCCTGCCCATTGAGCTTTCGGTATTGAAATGCTGGGTCACAGAAACAAACGCGACTTTATATTGATCAAAGAATTCTAAAAGACGAGTAAAATCTAACAGTGAACGCGACAAGCGATCGACTTTGTAAACTATTACACAATTAATTTTACCTAATTTAATATCATTGATAAGATTTTGAATCGCTGGCCGGTTTGTATCCGCTCCGGTAAAGCCACCATCGTTGTATTGATCGGATAAGGCAATCCATCCTTGAGACTTTTGGCTTTTAATATAGCTTTCGCCAGCTTCACGTTGGGCATCTAAAGTAGTGAACTCTTTTTCTAATCCTTCGCTGGTAGACTTGCGAGTATAGATCGCGCAATAAACTGGTTTTGTAATATGTGGTTCTTTACTCATAGGTTAAAAAATAAATATCCGTTCCAATGATCCCCAGTTATTTCAATAGCTATCTGACTCAAACTTCGATAAGGTTTATTGTTGTACTCAAATCCCTTCTCAAGCACCCTAACTTTAATCGCTCTGCCTTTATAATCTTTTGCGATGATACTTCCTGGAATTGGCAGCCGTCTATCCCGGATTGGAGTAGCAGCCTTTGATCCGGTATCTTTGCGTTGCCGTAATTGCTTATTGTTTATCGGATCATACATTTTGATAAACTCATTAACTCGAACTAGTGCTTTATCCGATAACTCGCCATAAGTAATTTCTTGCAATTTATAAGCAATTTTCCGACGTAAATGCCCTGGGTTAGTAGAAGAAGGTTTCTCGTTTCCAAAGACCCTTTTATATTGCCAGATAAGCTCATTGGACTTCATGTCATTTAAAGCCAATATTTCCTTCAAAATTGCCGATTTATCCATTAAATCTCCTTGTTTTTCAACCAATTATCTCTCCTGTCATCACCTATATAGCCATACAATTGGCGAGATATCAAGCTAATAAGTGAGATATCTTTGAGGTTGTTGTTTGGAAAATCAAGCAGTATAATGAAGATTACATATTGTTACATTTTGCACTATAAGCAAAAAGGTAAATAATGACCAAAGTAGCAAAGGTATATACTGTTGACGAGGTAGCCAAAGCTCTAAAATTGCATCCTTATACGGTTCGTCGTTTATGTCGTGAGGGTAAAATTCCTTGTTTTAAATTTGGTGGACAGTGGAGATTTGATAAAGGGGAGCTAGATAAATGGCGCAAGGGAAAAGAGAAATAAATAAGTATCTTTAATCATATATTGTTTTTGAAGATAATGAATACAAAACAAAGTAAAAAGGATTTGTTGATCAATGATACAAAGCTTTAACAATAAAACTGAGAAAGTCGGTGATGACTTTAAAAAGAATATTGGTAAAGACAGCCGACTGCAAGTCGCTGCTGGTATTTTTACTATATACGGTTTTGAATGTCTCAACACCGAATTAAAAAAGATTGATAAGTTAAGCTTCATATTCACAGATCCTACCTTTATTGAGGTTGATAAAAATAGAAGAGAGAAGAAACAATTTCAAATTAATGCTGATTTCCGGCAAAAGGCCATTAGCGGGTCGGAATTTGAAATAAACTTAAAAAATGAACTTAAAGGGAAGGCAATTGCCAAGGAATGCAGAAAATGGATTGAGCAAAAAGCAATATTTAAGGCCAATATTGGGGATAAATATATCCAGCCACATGTAACACTTGAGAATGGCGAGAACAAATATGTGTACATGGGGATAAATGAATTTAGCAGTGCTGGATTTGGCTATGAAAAAGACAATTCTATTCTGCACCAGATCATTAAAATAGATGATTACGAAGCGACTAAGCAGTACATTCAAAATTTTGAAGAAGTTTGGAGTGATGAGAAAGTATTGAAAGATGTAACCGAGGAGGTTCTCGGATATATTGCGGACCTTTATAAGGAGAACTCCCCGGAATTTATCTACTATCTGACGCTCTACAATATTTTTGATGAGTTCTTGGAGGATATTTCCGAGGATGAATTGGCTAATGAAAAAACTGGATTTAAGAAATCTGCGATTTGGAATAAACTCTACGATTTTCAAAAAGACGCCGCCTTAGGCATTATTAATAAATTAGAAAGACACAATGGATGTATTCTTGCCGATAGTGTAGGACTAGGAAAGACTTTTTCAGCCTTAGGCGTAATTAAATATTATCAGGAAAGAAATCGAACCGTGCTTGTCCTTTGTCCCAAAAGATTGGGGGATAACTGGCAAACATTCTTAAACAATTATGATGACAACCCGCTGGTAAAAGACCGCTTGGACTACCATGTCTTATATCATACGGATTTATCCAGAGATCAAGGGCAATCCAACGGCATTGATCTATCCAGAATAAACTGGGGTAATTATGATTTAGTTGTCATTGATGAATCTCATAATTTCAGGAATAATGATCCACGAAAAGATAGGGTAACCCGCTACCAAAGACTGCTCAATGATGTCATGAAAGCAGGTGTTAAGACGAAGGTTCTTATGCTCTCAGCAACTCCGGTCAATAACAGGTTCACTGATCTAAAGAATCAGATCGCTTTGGCCTGTGAAGGTGAAACAGGCGTAGCCGACGGAAGAATGGATGCGGATAAATCAATCGAAACTATTTTGACTAATGCTCAGAGGATCTTTAACGAGTGGTCTAAACTGCCGGTAGAAGAAAGGACCAGTCAAAATCTATTGAAGCGGCTTAACGCGAATTTTGATTTCTTCAAACTACTTGATAGCGTCACAATAGCCAGAAGCAGAAAACATATAGAGAAGTATTATGATATCAATAAGATCGGAAAATTCCCTAACAGGTTAAAGCCGATTACCCATCACGCCGACATAACAGATCTTGAAGGATTTATTGAAATATCAGAACTCTATAAGGAACTCTCGAAATTATCAATGTCTATATACTCACCCACTGAGTACATACTGGACAATAAACGGCAATTCTACAGCGATATCTATGATACGAACGTCAATGAGAAGGTAAGTTTCAAACAGGTTCATAGGGAAAGAAACCTCCAAACTCTTATGAGAGTAAATTTCCTTAAAAGATTGGAGAGCTCAGTTGATTCATTCAGGATCACCCTCGGTAAATTCATAAAAGAGATTGAGCGGATCATTGATAAAATCGAAGCGTTTGAAAAGACCGGCGTTCAAACTTCAGTCGAATCTACTCAGTTTAATGACATTAATCTGGATGCTAACAGCGATGACTGGTTGAATGATGAATTTAGTGTTGGCGGCAAAGTAAAAGTCAATCTTGAGGATATGAACACTTCCGGATGGAAACAGGACTTGGAGACTGATGTTCTTATTGCCAAAGCAATATTTACGGAGATGGAAAAGGTAATACCTGAGCACGATACAAAGCTTAGAGATTTGAAGACATTTATTAAAAACAAAATAGGATCCCCTGTAAATCCAGGAAATCGGAAAATTCTGATATTCAGTGCTTTTGCGGACACGGTGAATTATTTGTATGAGAATGTTGCCGATTACAATAAAACGCTTAATCTGGAAACCGCGAAACTAACCGGATCAGATGAAAATCAGACAACCTTGAAATTAAATAACAACTTCAATAATATTTTGATCAATTTTTCACCCCGGTCCAAAGAACGGAGGAATAAAGCTGCTCCTGAGATAGATGTTTTAATTGCTACGGATTGTATTTCCGAGGGCCAAAATTTACAAGATTGCGACACGCTTATTAATTATGACATACACTGGAATCCCGTTCGTATTATTCAACGGTTTGGGCGTATTGATAGGATAGGATCGACTAACAAAGATATTCAGCTTATTAATTTCTGGCCTCAATTATCCCTTGATGACTATATTAACCTGAAAAACAGAGTTGAAAGCAAGATGTTTATGGTTGATGCAACAGCAACCGGTGAAGATAATGTTCTTACCAACAAATCGTCGGATTTACTGTTCAGAAAGAAGCAGCTGGAGAAATTGCAGGAAGAGGTTGTTGATATTGAAGATATGGGTTCGGGGGTTTCAATAACCGACTTAGGATTAAACGACTTTCGCATGGATTTAGTGAACTACATTAAGCAGAATGGAAGCCTTGCAAGTGTTGCAAATGGAATGCACGCAGTTTGCAAGAAGGACACTGAACGAGGGATTGATGAAGGGGTTATTTTTGTCTTAAAGAATATCAATAACGCGATCAATATTGATAAAACCAACCAGTTACACCCGTTTTATCTGGTGTATATAACGAGAGATGGCAAAGTCGCATCAAATCATCTGAATGTAAAAAATACACTTGATATTCTTCGTTCACTTTGTAAAGGCAATAGTGAGGCCATAAAAGATGTATATGAATTATTTAATGATGAGACTGACGATGGAAAGAATATGGTTAAGTATTCAGAATTATTAAATAAATCCATCGAATCCGTGCTTCATGTGAAGGACGAGAGCGACGTTGACAGCCTTTTTACAGCAGGAGGCACAACCGCGCTAATGAACAATATAAAGGGTCTGGAAGATTTTGAGCTTCTTACTTTTGTGGTGATAAAGTAATGGTGAAGGATAACTTTAAATTACCAAAAGCCGCTTTTGTAAATAAATTTATTGCAAAGAACAAGTTCCATGAAAAGACGGTTTTAAGCGCGAAGTTACAGAAAGAGTTTATAGATAAAATACAAAAAATAATTTGGAAATATAAACTGGCTGAAAGTACGGTCGGTATTACAAAAACAGCTAAGGTTACCGAGATACAGATATTTGAAATAGAACTTAAAGAGCAGGTGATCCCTAAAAATGTTTTGAGGGTCATTGATAAAGCGATTCCCTATCAGATACTGTACCGCTTTATTTATAAAGAAAATGAGGCTTTTGCAATCACATTAAAAGAGAATAGCGTCGAAAGCTATTACTTTTCTGACTGGAATGAGGATAAGAGCTTTGATTTTACTGGGATTGATCTTGAAAAGGTCTATCAGAAAATTATCAAGACTTTTATCACAAGTGTTGCGCAAACAGAAAGCAATTTTAATGAAATCATAGATACTGACAATAAGATCAAGTCAATAGAAAACGAGATAAGTGCTTTAGAGAACAAAATATCAAAAGAAAAACAGTTTAACCGTAAAGTTGAACTGAACAAAATATTGCTGGAAAGAAAAAGTTGTCTTAAGAAGATCAAAGAGGAGTTATAAAAATGGACAAATTGAAAATGCAGACCCCGGATTTAACGGATAAGAATATCGAGTGGATCGCCTCTTTATTTCCCAGTGTAATTACCGAAACAAAAGATGAAAATGGTAATATCAAAAAAGCCGTTGATTTTGACCTTCTTAAACAGGCGCTGTCTAATAACCTTGTAGAAGGCGATGACGAGCGCTACCGATTGGACTGGCCCGGGAAAAAGGCATCGCTTTTGAAAGCTAACACACCGATAACCAAAACATTAAGACCATGCGGGAAAGAAAGTGTCAATTTTAATACTACGGAAAACCTTTATATCGAAGGTGATAACTTTGAAGTGTTAAAAATTTTGCAGGAGAGTTATCTTGGTAAAGTGAAGATGATCTATATCGATCCACCATATAATACGGGAACCGCAATGATCTATCGTAATGATTTTAGTAAAGGGGAATTCGATTATGATACAGAAGCTGGAGCGGTTGACGAAGAAGGAGGAATACTTTTTAGAAATACTGATAGCAATGGCAGATTTCATTCTGATTGGCTCTCTATGATGTATGAGAGGCTGATAGTTGCTAGAGATTTATTAAAAGATGACGGTTTTATTACAATTACCATTGATCATAATGAATTACACAGTTTAATCTTGATTTCTGATGAAATATTTGGTGAAGAGAACAGGATTGGAATAATTGCTGTAAGAAATAATCCTGCAGGAAGATCTACTTCAAAGGGGATTTCGATCACACATGAATATTCGCTGCTTTATGCTAAATCTAATAATTCAATGGTCAGTCGACTCTCTAGAAATGAAAAACAAATTGATAGATATAATGAAAAAGATGAAACTAGTGCATTTGAATGGGTGAATTTCAGAAAACCAGGAAGCAAGAAAGCAGAATCGCCTAAGATGTATTATCCCATATTTGTTTCTCCCAAAACATTAAGAATACCAAAAATGACATGGAAGAATGAAGCAAACGAATGGATATTAGATGAGCAACCATTGGATAACGAGAACACAGTGTATCCAATAGATGATGATGGGAAAGATAGAAGATGGAGATGGGCGGTAGATAGGCTAAGTAAGAAAATAGCCGATCTCAAACCAAGATTCATGAAAGGCAAATGGCATGTTTATTTGAAAGGCAGAATTCCCAATGAAGGAATCTTGCCAAATACTTGGTGGGATAAGAAAGAATATTCATCGACTGCATATGGCACAAATTATATGAAAGAGCTTTTTGGGGAATTGCAAATATTTAGCTATCCGAAATCAATTTATGCTGTAGTAGATTCTCTTCGTATAATGTCTGATAAATCAGATAATATTATTCTTGATTTCTTCTCTGGCTCCGCTACCACTGCACAGGCAGTTATGCAACTCAATGCTGAAGATGGCGGCAATCGTAAATTCATTATGGTTCAGCTTCCTGAAAAGACTGATGAAGGTAGCGAAGCTTATAAAGCTGGTTATAAAACCATTGCCGAAATCGGCAAAGAACGTATTCGCCGTGCGGGCAAGAAAATAGTAGAAGAACTCAAAGTAAAAAATCAGCAATTAGAACTTGGTCAAGAGCCAGTTGATGCGAGTAAACTTGATATCGGGTTTCGTGTTTACAAAACCGACGAAAGTAACATGAAGGATGTGTTTTATCATCCGGTTAAATTAGACCAGCAACAACTTGTATTTTTAGAAAGTAACATCAAAGAAGACCGCGCCCCAGAAGACCTTTTAACTCAGGTGATTCTTGATTTAGGGTTGGAGCTTTCCCTGCCCGTTGAAACAAAGAAAATAGGTAAAAATACTGTTTTTATTGTTCAAGCCAATGCTCTTGTGACCTGTTTTGATAATGATATTGACTTCAAAATAGTTGATACGATCGCGGCTTTAAAACCTTTTAAAGTGGTCTTTAAAGATGCCAGTTTTAAAGATGACAAAGACCGTATTAATGTGGAAGAGCGGTTCAAGAGGCTTTCTCCTGGGACAAGGGTTACGGTGATATAAGCATGAAACTGCAATTTAAACATCAACAGTACCAATCCGATGCCACCTCAGCAGTTGTCAGATGTTTTGAAGGGCAACGCAAAGGTGACCGAAAAGAAGTGGTCAGCAGAAAAACAATTGACCGTGGGTTATTTGGCACAGACATTAAAGTTGAAGAGATTTTTTCCAACAAAAAATTGGAAATTGCCGATAGCGATATTTTAAAAAATGTTCAAACCTTGCAAAAAGAACAGGGTTTAAAGGTAGTTAATCGATTGGATGGCCTGAACTTTACCACTGAAATGGAGACCGGAACCGGCAAGACCTATGTTTACACCAAAACCATGTATGAGCTGAATAAGCATTACGGCTGGAACAAGTTTATTATAATGGTGCCATCGGTGGCTATTCGCGAAGGTGTCCATAAATCCCTTGAAATAACCGCAGAACACTTTCAGGAAATATACGGCAAAAAGATCCGTTTTTCGATATATAACACCCAGAACAAATCGAATCTCATAAATATTAAGAGCTTTGCGGATACTTCGAATATCGAAGTGATCATTATGAATTATCAGGCTTTTGCCACAACCAGCCAGGAGTCCAGAAAGATTTACCAAAAGCTCGATGCGCTGCAGTCCGAAAAGCCCATAGATATTATCAAGAGGGCTCGCCCAATCTTGATCATTGATGAGCCTCAAAGGTTCGGAGAGAAGGCGGAGAAAATATTTACTGACAGAGAGTTTGACCAGCTATTTACTTTGCGCTATTCCGCAACCCATAGAAGAGATTTTAATAAAATCTACCGCCTTGATGCCATTGATGCCTATAACCAGAAACTGGTTAAAAAGATCAGCGTAAAAGGTATTGAAGTGGTGGGAAACAGCGGAACCAACAGCTATCTTTTTCTCGATCGAATCCACATCAGCACCAATAAATATCCGGTTGCATATTTAGAGTTGGAAGTGAAGCAAAAGAATGGTATTCAGAAGAAAATCAGACAGGTTAAGGAAAAAGATGATTTGTTTGTTTTATCCAGTGAACTCAAGCAATACAAAGGGTTTGTTGTAAAAGAAATTAATGGCTTAACCAATACAGTCGCATTTACAAATGGTGTTAAATTATCAACCGGCCAAACAATCGGGCATGTCGATGAAGAGCATGTCCGGCGGATTCAGATAAGGGAAACCGTAAAGTCACATATTGAGAAAGAACGAATAATGTTTTCGAAGGGGATTAAGGTATTATCGCTGTTCTTTATTGATGAAGTAGTGAAATATCGGGATTACTCCAAGCTGGATCAGAAGGGCGATTACGCGAAAGTATTTGAAGAGGAGTACAAGGAAGCAATAAGCCAACTCAATTTATTTGAAGAAAATTACAATAAGTATCTTTTGAAACATTCGGTTGGCGATATTCATAAAGGGTATTTTTCGATTGATAAAAAAGGAAACTTTGTTGATTCAAAAGAGAAAAAGTTGAAGGGAACAGATGAAACGGGAAGTGATGATGTTAGCGCTTATGATCTAATCATGAAAAATAAAGAGAAACTATTGGGTTTGAAAGAACCAACCCGTTTTATATTTTCTCACTCAGCACTGCGAGAGGGTTGGGATAATCCAAATATTTTTCAGATATGTACTCTAAAACATAGTCAGTCAACAATAAGTAAAAGGCAGGAGATCGGCAGGGGGTTAAGAATTTGCGTTAATTCCAACGGTGACAGGATGGACACATCAGTGCTTGAAGGGGAGTTCTTTGATGTGAATAAATTAACCGTCATTGCCAGTGAATCCTATGATTCCTTTGCCAGAGAACTGCAGAATGAGATTGTTTATTCACTTTCCGAAAGACCGGTCAAACTTACTATTGATGTGTTGAAAGACCTTGTTTTAACCAACGCTAAAGGAGAAAAGTTTGTTTTTGATAATCAAACATCAATGGACTTGATTTTTGATCTAAAAACAAAGGGATATGTGAACGAGAACTATCAAATAACCGATATTCTCATTAAAGATATCGCTGACAAGAAATATGCGGTGCCTACAGAGTTGGTAGGTTTTAAAACCCAGATTGCGGAGCTGATGCAAAATATATACACAACGGCTAATTTTAAAGCCTCAGAAAATGGAAATGCGAACTCTGTAACGGTCGATGTATTAAAGCCTAACGATAATTTTGCTAAAAAAGAGTTCCAGGATTTGTGGAAGAAAATTAAAGTTAAAACAGTTTATGAAGTGGATTTTGATAGTGAAGAGCTAATCAAAAAGAGCGTGCAGGCCATTGATAAGAATCTAACGGTTAAAAAGATCGTTGTACATATTACTTCGGGAGAACAAGAAAACAAAATTGATGAATCAAGTCTTAAGTCAGGCGAAAGCATGAAAAAACAAAAGAATATTACTGAAAAGGCTGATTCACTGCTTGGTTCGTTAAAATACGATTTAGTGGCTGAAATAGCAAAAGAGACGAAACTTACAAGAAAGACAATTGTCAAAATATTGCAAAAGCTACGGGTTGATACTTTTCATAACTTCAAAGTCAACCCGGAAAGTTTTATTCATGGAGTAGTACACTTGATTAATAGTGAGAAAGCGGCAACCCTTATCAATAATATCATCTATTCAAAGACAGACCAATCTTATGATGATAGCGTATTTACCATTAACAATTTCAAGGGCTCGCTGGCTGACAATATTCTGGAAGTGAAAAAACATGTGCATGATTATGTTAAAACTGATTCTAAAGTAGAAAGAGAATTCGCAAAGGCTCTTGAAATAGAAGATGTTTTGGTTTACGCAAAATTACCGCGAGGGCAAAACGGTTTTCAAATACCGACACCGTTGGGCAATTATTCTCCTGATTGGGCTATAGTCTTTGATGCTGACAAATATAAGTATGTCTATTTTATAGCAGAAACAAAAGGAAGCATGGAGAGTCTGCAACACAGAGGAGTAGAGGAAAATAAAATCAGCTATGCAAAGAAGCATTTCGAAGCGCTGGGGCATGCGGATATTAAGTACGATGTTATTGATTCGTACCAGGCATTGAGAGATAAAATAATGAGGTAGGCAATTAGCTTTCGCTTTTAGTAGCCAACGAAATTATTAAATAGGTGCTGGGATTGAGTAAGAATTCCCTAAAAATATACATCGCCTCCCCATATTCTGCCAAAACGGAGGGTGAGCGGAGAAAAAATACTAAAATTGTTATTGATGCCGCACTTACCTTGTTCCAAAAAGGACATTTTCCTTACATTCCACATTTTACACGTTGGGTTGATAAGCGTGCCAAAGAAACAGATGTTACTATGAAATGGAAAGGTTATGTGAGATGGCATAAACCTTGGTTAGAAGCTTGTGATGCCTTACTTTATCTTGGTAGTTCAAAAGGTGCTGATATTGAATTACAAATAGCAAAAGATTTAGGTAAGAGAATTTATTATTCAACTGAAGAGGTTCCAGCTGTAAAAAATAAGGAAGTTATCCCTGTTTAATATGGATATCTTGGACGAATTCATAGAATGGTATTTTGGCATGTTTGAAACTGATACAATTACTTGTCCTCATTGCAATGTAGAGATAGAGAAGAATCAGTTGGAAGAGGAAGGTGATGGAGTGATTTGTCCTCACTGTGATGGTAAAATAAGTAAAAATGATTTTGTGGTTTGAAAAAAAATCTTGCATTCATTTAAAAATTTTGGTAGACTTTAGATAGCTGCAGAAAACCTTCTGTAGTGGAAAGCGCGGAAACTCGCAATGGCCCGACAAAATTAATCTCGGGTCGGGATTGGCCTAAATCAGACGCACAGGACGTGCGGGAAAAAAAATGATTTAGGTTTTTGTGTTTTATAGACATAAAAGACCTATTTCGGAAAACTTTTATAGGTTTCTGAAACTCAAGGAGGTTTTTTATGGACGTAAAACGCGTTTCCGTCTCACGCATTAATCCCACCCCTTACAACCCACGCAAAATATCTGATGAAGAACTGCAAAAACTCAAACAAAGCATAGTTACTTTTGGCTATGTAGAGCCCATTGTCTGGAATTGTCAGACAGGGAATCTTGTTGGTGGTCACTCCCGATTAAAAATTCTGTTAGAACAAGGTTTGAAAGAAATTGAAGTGAGTGTTGTTGATTTATCACTTGAAAAAGAGAAAGCTCTGAATTTGGCTTTGAATAAAATTCAAGGACAATGGGATCAGGATAAGCTTGCTTTGCTTATCCAGGAGTTAGTTGATATTCCTGATTTTAATATTGGCTTAACGGGATTTGATGTACCAGAAATATCAAATATTTTAGACGGATTAGCTAATACTCAAGAAGATAGTTTTGATATTGACAAGTTTGTTGAAGCTATTGATATTCCTATAACTCAAAAAGGTGATTTAATTGAATTAGGTCAGCATAGAATTCTTTGTGGTGATTCTTCAGATTGTAATAATGTAAAACTTCTCATGAATGGCGCTACTGCAAATTTGATAGTAATGGACCCTCATTATCTTGCTAAATATGTTCCTGGTAATCGGCCAACGAAAAAAAGAAAAAAGTCTCTAGGTAAGATGATTCAAAATGATTTCATGCCACAAGAGGAATACGTGGCATGGCTTAAGCGAATATTGGTTAATACTAAAACTACAATTGTTTCAGGAACCCCATTTTATATTTGGAATGGGTTTAAACAGTTTGGACCAATGGGTCAAATGCTTATAGAAATAGGATTTCATTTATCAAATGTTATTACTTGGATGAAGCCATCTATATGCATTTCCTATTCGGACTACAACTTCCAGAGTGAATTTTGTTTATATGGTTGGCTCAAAGGGGATAGACCTCACAAATGGTATGGATCCACTAAGGAATCAAATGTATGGCAGGTTACCAGGGATAGCTTAACATCAATAATTCATCAAAATCAAAAACCACTTGAGTTACCAAAACGAAGTATTTGCAATAGTTCGGTCAGAGGTGATATCGTCCTGGATTTGTTTTTGGGTTCAGGTTCAACTTTAATTGCTGCAGAGAGTTTAGGTCGTAGGTGTTTTGGGATGGAAATAGACCCTAAATACGTCGATGGTATAGTGCAACGCTATATTTTCTTTGTTGGTAAAGAAAATGTTTCTAAGGAAATTAGTAATAAATACATTAAGGAGGTACAGCATGGATAAAAAAGATGTACCTATTTTAAGTCTACTTCAGGAAATTCAATCCCGAGCAGTAGATCCTTGCGATATTGACAAGGAGATGCGTCAGCAAATAGTTGAAGTAATGACATGTGAGGGTTCTAGCGTTCCTCAGATTGCACAAATTTTAAAAGTGAGCGATAAAACAATTCGAAGGGATCTTTCAGCCATTAAAGATCAAAATGCTTTTAGCCCAAGTGTTGAGATGGCAAAAAAGCTTACTGGGGATATGAGGATGAAAGCCGAAGCGCATCGATCTTATCTTATGCGCTTAGCGCGGATTCAAGGAGCTTCGGTTAGTGAGCGATCCCTGGCAGAATATTACAGTTGGAAAGTAACTAAGGAATTAGTTGAAAAGTTACAATCCTTAGGCTATTTACCACTGGTACCACACAAAATAGCTGCTGATATTTATCATCATGATGAAGATGAGGCTAAAACGCTAGGAGAATTAAAAGATGAGCTTACTGTTTTAGAGGGGATAGCTCAAAAAGATGGAATTCTCGATTCCGGGCTTAAGGATAAGATTGAATTTTTGAGGTTAAAGATCGAGAAGGCTGAAATTGGAAAGAACATTATCGATATCAATGAACGTAATGAGGAGGCTAATGATGAGTAATATACAAAATAATATCAATCAAGTTCGCCGAGAAATGGGTGAAAAGTCGATTAAAGTATTTGCGCAAGTTTACTTTAGCCATTATCTTGAGCAATCTATGTGTGGCTTTCATGAAGACATGTATAAGATGCTCTATGAAATGACACATAATAGGGAAGAGCGTAAGGTTGTGGCAGCACCTAGAAATTCTGCAAAAAGCTCAATTGTTAGTACCATTTACCCTCTATGGTCTATTCTTTATGGAAAAGAAAAATTCATTGTAATTCTATCGGATACCAAAGATAAGGCAGTAGAGTTTCTTTCTCATATGAAAATGGAAATTGAGAGCAATGAGCTTTTGAGAAACGATTTCCCTGAAATTTGTCAAGTTAAGCAAAAACGTTGGACTAACGATGAGATTATCATCGTTAATGGCATTAAGGTGATAGCCTTGGGCTCGGGTCAGAAAATACGTGGTAGACGCAGTAAGGAGGCAAGACCATCTTTGTTGATACTTGATGATGTGGAAAATGAAGTTAACACATTGACAGTAGAGGCTCGCGAAAAACTATTTAACTGGTTCACCAAGGCGGTGCTTAAGGCAGGTACACAAGGCACAAACGCTATTGTCGTTGGAACTATTCTTAACTACGATAGTTTATTAGCGAAGTTATTAGATAAGAATAAAATGCATGGCTGGCATAAATCTATCTACAAGGCAGTTATTTCATGGGCAACACATCAGGAACTTTGGCAGGCGTGGTCAGCAATTTTTAATTATCGCGAAGATTATCTTGGTAAACGGGGTAAAGAAGCAGCAGCGATATACTTTCGTGATAATCAGGAGAAAATGCTCGAAGGTACACAAGTGCTATGGCCTGAGCGAGAAAGTTATTATGATTTAATGCTCATGAGAGAACAAGAAGGCGAGTTTAGTTTCGATTCCGAAAAACAGAATAGCCCAATTGATTTACGAGACTGCTCTTTCAATCCGGAAGAGTTTACTTATTGGGACGGTGATTACTCATCAGTTGATGATCTCTTACAAACACTAGATGTAACTATTCACATATTCGCAGGGTGTGATCCAGCAACAAGTGATACAGTTAAAAAGGGAGATTATTCTGCCATTGTTACTGTAGCCAGGGATAGTGAGACAGGTATCATGTATGTGATAGATGCTGATATAGCCAAGAGAGGTCCAGATTCACTCATGGAAACCATACTTACTTATTGTCAGATGCGACAGTATTCTAAGTTTGCTATTGAAATTAATGGTTTTCAAGATTTGATCAAACGAGAATTGGAGCGACGTGCCATTGAGAAGAATATCCATGCGCCTTTTGAAGGGATTAAAAATACTTCAGACAAGGTTACCAGGATACTATCGCTGGAACCTCTCGTTAGATCAGGTCGTTTACGATTTTCAAAAAGGCATATAATGCTTATTGATCAACTAAGATATTTTCCAAAAGGCCGCTATGATGATGGTCCGGATGCACTAGAGATGGCTTGTCGGATAGCCAGGGAGCCGGGTAAGGTAACGGTTGGGAGAGTGGGTGGCAATAGACCAGATCATGGTTGGGTAAGCGATTATAGAAGAAATCTTGGCTGGAATATCTAAAAATAGATTATTTTTGCAAACCTTGTCAGGCATTCAAAAACGCGCTACAATAATGTCTACTACATTGGTGTGGTTTTAATAGGCCTAATAGAGGAAAGCAATCTAGAAATAACATAAAAGGCGCTAGGACCATCGAGTGCCTTTTAAACATTTAAGGAGGGATCATGGGAATAATTAATCACGATGCAAAAGAGATAATCTTAGAAAAAGTTAAAGAATTTTTTATTTCTGATGATGAGATAAGCAAAAGAAAACAAATGCGAGATGGCTTTATAGCTACTTTTACTAATGAAAAAATCAAGAATTTATCACCAGAACAATATTTTCCGGGATTAGGAGAACAGGATAATTGTATGGGGTATCAGCTTGAATGGGCAACGAGGTCATTAGGAAGCATTAAGGGTGGATCGATGGCTAAATATGGCCCCAAAGATCAATTCCAACAAATTAAAAAACTTCTAATTGATTTGACTAATTTAAAGGGTGATCTTGCTGATTTTTACGATAATAGCGGCGAGCTTACTAAAGAAGCAAAAAATTTAGTTTTGCAGTCACAAAAAATTGGGGGTATGAAATCTGGGAGAACAGTTCTTGGGAAATTGCTAAGCATTTATTATCCGAATACATTTATACCAATTTTTACTGAGCAAGATTATTTACTCGAGGCAAGCCTTAAAGACTATTCTGAAGAGTCTGTGGGGCTTGAATCATTTATGAAAAACAATTATCTATTTCTTAAAATAAAAGAAGAAATTATCTCGGAGCCAAGTTTTGCAAAAGCTAGTGATATCAACAAAGTGACTAATGATTTTATATATAAATTTTTATATTTTTGTTTTCCAAGAACAGCAGCAATAGGGCCAGATATTCTGGTGAAGGTAGAAAAAGAAGAAAAAATCGAGGCATTAGAAACAGAGCATTATCAGAAGTTAATACATAGAAATTTTCAGAAGTTACTTAAGAATCTAAAATATTACGATGAAGAGACTCAAAATGGGCACGAAGGGCATTATGCGACCGAAGATGTGGGAATAATGGATTTTTTATGCTTAGATAATAACAAAAATATTGTTGTTATCGAGTTAAAACGTAAAGGTACCGATCAGACTCTTGCCCAACTTTGTAGATATATGGGATGGGTTAAAGAGAATTTAGCAAATGAAAAACAAGTTGTCCTAGGATTAATTATTTCTGAATCAAAAGATATCAAGCTTGAGTATGCTATAAAAGTTGTTCCAAATGTATCTTTAAAGCAGATGAAGCTAGATATATGTATAGATAATTTTTAGATTGACAAAATTGTTTAGTAGGAGTACATTGAATTTACAATCAGGCAAGAGTCCCGAGTTAAGGGCTAAATCCCGGACTTAAAAAAAGTAAAACCTTCACTGGAAACGGTGAGGGTTTTTTGCATTTTAGAAGACTATGAATAAGATATCAAAACTCACGATCTTCATTATTGCTATATTTTGTCTTTTACCCATATCTTACGCTTACGATAATGTAGTGTATGTCTGGCAGCGTAACTGGGATGACAATGTACAAGAATCCATTCGAACTTTATATAATCGTACAGGTTATTTTGCAGTGCTTTGCGGGGATCTTAAGGTAAACAATGGTAAAGTTATTGTCGATACAGTGGATATCGATTGGACTGCTTTAGCTGAAACTGAGACGAGTACGACTTTAGTTTTTCGCATCAATGCAAAAGCAGCTAAGCTTTTTGAAACCGACACTATTGCTGACATTTCTAAGTCCATTAAGGATGCTATAGCTAAGATTATTCAAAAAGCACCCGAGGATGAAATTACCGGGATACAATTTGATTATGATTGCCCCACAGCTAAGCTTAAAGGATATAAGCGTTTTCTTGAGATTATTAAAAGTGAATTTAGAAAAGATAGTATTCTTCGACCAGACTTAGAAGTTTCTATAACTGCTTTATCGACTTGGCTAGGAAGTGGTGATTTTAAAGATTTGGTTAAACAAACTTCATTTTATGTATTACAGTTGCATGCTTTCGAGAGGCCCCGAACAATAGATGATGCTGATGATATTTTTTTTAAGAATGAAGCGCAAGGATATGTTAAATCTGCAATTATCATTAATCATCCGTTCTATGTTTCTCTTCCAACCTATGGATATGATGTTATATTTAACAGTAAGGGAAGTTTTTTAGGATTGCGTGCAGAAGGTCAACAATTTGCCTATGCTAAAGGGTCTGTTCATAAAAGAATTATGGCTCAGCCAAATGATATATTGGCATTTGCTAACAGATATTTAAGTAAGCTTGATTATCAGCCTTTTCTGGGAGTGTATTGGTTTCGCATGCCAGTAAAGGCTGATGAATTTAATTGGCATATGAAGACTTTATTAGCTGTCTTAGAAAAACGTAGCCCGCTTGTTAGTGTTAAAGCCGAGGTTGTTGTTTCTAAAGATGGTTTATGTGAAGTCTACCTTATAAATGATGGTGAAAAAAACGTATCTGACCAATTGAAAATTAATATCAGCTGGGTAAATGAAGATGTTCCTTTTTTTGATGTAGTGAATAACTTTAATTATATTGAGAAGAGTGAACAAAATGGCATACAAATTACTGGGGCAGGAATTAAAGCGGGTGAAAAAGTATTAGTCGCTTGGTTCAGAGGGGTAAGGGATAATAGTATATCAATAAGTGAGGTGGAAATTGATAAGAGTTTTAATTAATTGTTTTCTTTTTTTGTTTTTAATGTTTAGCTTTTTTGTTAACTGTTTTGCCTGTGGTCCAGAATTCGATGAAGCTTATTTAGTCAGGGGATCGAAAGAATCGTTTTTATCCTTGCCAGAGGGAAATTTCCTTTATGAATTGGAAAAGATTGCGGGTAAAAGGCCTGATCAAGACAAAGATAATGATACGTACATGAATAGTTCTGAGGCTGATGTCCGAGATCTAAAATCTGCATTAGATAAGAATAAGGTTTCTACTAGGCAGCAAAAATATCTTATCGATTCTTATAAAGAAGTGCGTCAGGAAATTATTGATTATTTAAGGGAATATGTAATTCATCAAGGGTATGGATGGTATGCCGGTGAGTTTAGGCGACATGAAAGTGCAGAGGTTGTGCCTCTTGAATTAACAGATCTGGCTATCTTCGATAAATTACCAGCTGAATTTAGTCTTTATCTTGATGGGGCTATCTCTTATCATAATAACGAGTTTAATGAAGCTATAATAGTGTGGGAAGAATTACTTAATTTACCAAAAGAAAAACGCCAATACAAAACTGTTTGGGCTTCCTTCATGATTGGAAAATCATATTTATCGATGCGTGAGGCAAAAAAGGCTATATCTTATTTTGAAAAAACAAGAGAATACGCAAAAGAAGGTTTTAATGATTCATTGAATCTTTCTTATGATAGTTGGGGATGGCAGGCTATGGCAGAATATGAAAATGCCGAGTACGTGCCGAGTATAAAACATTATTTAGAACAGCTTGATGCTCGCTCGCTGAGCTGGGTATGCAATAAGGTGTTTTCTTTGGAGGGAGATGTGCTTGAATCCATATTACAAGATGCAACAGCACGTAATGTTTTTATAGCTTGGACCGTTTCTCGACCAACATGGAGTTATTGGTCCGGGGATCGGTTGAATACAGATATTTACGAGAAGTTATTGGCAGTTCTTGAAAAAGATGATTGCATAGGAGATGTTTATAATATTGATAGGCTTGCATGGTTGTATTACAACCATGGTAAATTCGATAAAGCTAAACAATTTGCTAGGCTTGCCGATCAACGCTCTTTCTTAGCAGAATGGATCGGATCCAAGCTCCTATTGCGTGAAGGAAAGATCAATCAAGCTTTGGTAAAGCTAAAGAAATTGATTCCACTTTTTGAGAAGAACTCAGAATTAGACATGTTTTACAAAATTGATCAAGATGGAATAAGAAGATTAATTAGTTCCGAGGTAGGTTTGCTTGAATTGAGCCGTCAGGATTATGCTAATGCTTTCGATACTTTGGTTAAGGGGCAAGCGCATTGGGAAGATATTGCTTATGTTGCGGAAAAAGTTTTGACGACCAGTGAGTTAGAGGATTACCTTGTAAGCCATAAAGATATGTTGGGTATTGAATTGGAATGGTATTATCCATCAAGCTTAAAAGAACCTACTCTATATAATGCTTTGAGGTATTTATTGGCTAGGCGGTTCGTACGTTTGGAGAATTGGAGCAAGGCAATTGAATATATGCCTAAAGGCTTTACTCGATATTGGTACGATGAAGGCAGAAAGTATGAGACGTTTAGTCCTAAAGAAAAATTAAAAGAATTACAGGGATTTTTAGCTAAAGCCAATAACAAAAAATTAAACAATCAACAGAGAGCTGAAGGTTATTATAAGGCAGCACTTCTGACACGAAAATATGGTATGGAGTTGATGGGAACTGAGCTTGATCCGGATTGGTTCGTATTTAATGGTCAATTTGCCATTGATTCTAGTGCAGAACAGAGATTTAGCATTATGCAGGAAGATAGGAAGGAATATTATAAAGGCTGGTATGATGAACGAATAGAAGAAGCAGAAAAAATGCGTAAAGAGATACAGAAGGAGAGAAGTTTTTTTGTTGGCAGTAAAGATGAAGAAAAGCGTACTTTCGCATCATTACCGCAGCCAACGAGAAGATTCCATTATCGATTCAAGGCTTCAGATCTTATGTGGGAAAGTGCTAAGCTGCTACCAGATAATGATCAATTGAAGGCCAAGGCTTTATGCATAGGCGGTTCTTATATCAAAATTAAATATCCGAATGAGGCGTTGAGATTTTGGAAAGCGCTAACGAATAATTGTCCGGAAACAGAATTAGGGAAAGAGGCAAAAAAGATAGGATGGTTTCCTAAAGACATCAAAGAATAATGAAAAAGATAAGTTTATTTTTATTAGTAGCTATATTTTTAATTGGTTTGGTGTATTTTTCTGCAGAGCAGATTATTTCATTGAAAATGAGTTCAGATTTAAAAGGTAAATTTGGTGATAACTATACAATACTAAAAATGCAAATAGGTGGCAAGCCAGTTGAAAAAGTTTCTTTATGGAGAATGTTAAAAACGGTTTATGATTATAATTTCACAAAAGAGCATGAACCTCAAGGATCCGCAGGGCTTACAGGCAAGCATAACTATTTGGCTTTATTGATTAGTGATAATAGTGTTATTTATTCTTGTAACTGGTCTTTTAGTGTGTTTAAGCTTGATTTTCCAGATTATTCTATAGCATCTTGGGATATCATAGAGAATCTCCCTGATGGGATTGCACCGTTGTATCGGTTCGATAAAAAAAGTCGTAAAAAAAGAGGGCACCTGTGGTTTTCTGATAATTTTAACAATGGTGAGGTCCGATATTATTACAGGGAAACAAAGAACCTTGATACTGAGAATAAAAAGAACAATGATTTTTCAGGGGAGTGGTTTGCCTCGGATGATAGCAAAGGTTTTTCTTTTAATTTAGAATTGCAACAGGTTGGTAACAAATTAACTGGAAAATACACTGCAATTGCGATGCACGGCAATAGGATAGACGCTGATCCCGATGCGGGCAGTAATATACATGGAATCATCAATGGCAATAAAGCAGATGTTGTTTTTAGTAGCTTTTACGGTGCAGGGATGGGTTCTAGAGGAAGCGAAGTTGGTAAAGCAGTGATTATCTATGATGGTGAATACCTTGAATGGAAAATAGTAGAGCCTCCTGAAAATGGATACTATTTTTGTCCAGATTCAGTGGAATTAAGATTAGAGACGAAACCTAAGAAGGTATTCGAGAAGGAAGGTAGCATTTATTATTTTGATGCTGAAGGAAAAGAGAAACAATTGACTTTTTTGGGTAGAGATTTCGAACCGGTATTACATCCTAATGGCAAGTGGATATATTTTGTGAGGTCTTTTGAAGGGGAGATGAAGGGAGAAGTATATTATCCAAAGAAAGGCAAAGAACCCAAAGATGGTATTTTAAAAATGGAGCTTTGGCGGATAGATACGAGCGGTGATAATGCAAAAATGCTATACAGAAATTCTACTGCTGCCATTGATCATCCATCAGGGTATGCATACGCACCCATCGATAATATACAATTTTCTTCGGAAGGAGGTAAAGTCTATTTTGAGACATCCAAATGGGTTACTTCAGCCGCTTTGAATGTTATGAATTCTGATGGTTCAAATATAAAGGAACTAGGTGCGGGTAATGCGACAAAAATAATTCTTTCAACGGGTTACGAAAACGATGAATATAAAGGTTACATAGTCACTAACCAGCATAGATATTTCGTATTTGGCCCTTCGTATGATTGGTGGTGGCTTTATGATCAAGATTGGAATGAAATCGGTCCTTTAGGTGATACATTGGAGGATATGGCTCTTGATGCAGAAATTAAATATACTGATGGCAGTGAAAAAGAATTTGCAAAATAAGATCAATATTTAATTAAATCTTTATTTTTTCACTTCTGCTAGCAAAGGCGAGAAACTTTTCTGGACAATACAAAAGTGCAGACATAAAATAACTTGTGTTGATAAACGTGGTCGGAGCAGTTTTATCAGAGTTGTGGTGAGATAGACATAAAAGGTAAGGTTAGGCTAGGCTAGGCTAGTGATAAAAAAGAACCTCTTATTATATTAATCACGTGTATATAGCGGGAAAAATAGCGTAAAGCGCCATTTAATTGTAGAAGGTAGGTAAATGCAAAAAGCAGATAAATCTATAAAACTTAGTGCGTCAGATTTAGTAGGGCATCTTAATTGTGGTCATATAACAATGTGTGATCTTGGCGTTGCAAATGGTACAATTCCAAAGCCTGAGGCATCAAATCCTTTTTTAAAGGTTCTGTGGGAGCGCGGGAATATCCACGAGAAAAACTATGTTGAGCATTTAAAAAAGAAAGGGTTGGATGTTGTTGAAATTGAAGGGTCCTATATTACTAATGATGCAGTAGAACAAACGAAGCAGGCTATGGAATCAGGAGCTAGTATAATTGTGCAAGGGGCGTTTTCAGAAGAGATCTGGCACGGAAGAGCTGATATATTGTGCCGTGTTGAAGTGAAAAGTGCGTTAGGCTCCTGGTCCTACGAAGTCATAGACACCAAGCTTGCGCGTGAGACTAAGGGGGGAACGGTTCTCCAGTTATGCCTATATTCTGAATTATTGGCTAGTGTTCAAGGCGTATGGCCTGAATATATGTATGTCGTTGTTCCATGGTCGGATTTTGAACCAATTCCATATCGCGTTAAAGACTATGCTGCTTATTTTCGTTATGCAAAAAATAGTTTAGAGAAATTTGTGTCTTATCCGAATGGAATAGAAACATATCCAGATCCAAAGGAGCAGTGTGATATTTGCCGGTGGAGCGCTGTATGTAAAAAAAGGAGAAGACAGGATGACCATCTTTGCTTGGTGGCAAACATATCAAAAATACAAATTAAGGAGCTTAAACAAAGGTCAATAGAAACGGTTGCTGATCTTGCTGCATTATCACTTCCCATTGAGTGGAAGCCTGAACGAGGAGCAGTTGATTCCTATGCGCGCATAAGAGAGCAAGCGCGGGTTCAAGTGGAAAGTCGAAATAGTGGAGTAAGGAAATTTGAAATTCTCCCAATAAAAGAAAACTTTGGGTTTAATTGTTTACCAGAGCCTTTTGATGGAGATATATTTTTTGATATTGAGGGTGATCCGTTTGTTGGTGAGTCTGGAATGGAATATCTTTTTGGGTATTATTACAAAAATGAAAAAGGAGATATGATCCAAATATCAGACTGGTCTTTTTCTTTTGCTGAAGAGAAGCGGATATTTGAATCTTTTGTTGATTTTGTTATGAAGAGATGGTCTCAGCATCCTGGTTTACATATTTACCATTATGCGCCTTATGAACCTTCTGCATTGAAGCGATTAATGGGGCGATATGCGACAAGGGAAGAGGAGATAGACCAAATGCTTCGAGCGGGATTATTTGTAGACCTTTATAGTATTATTCGGCATAGTATTCGTGCTAGTGTTGAAAGTTATTCAATAAAAAAACTGGAACCATTTTATGGTTATACAAGGAGCGTGTCTTTGCCAAAGGCTAATATAGCTTTATTTAATCTTCAATCAAGACTTGAGTTAAATGATATTGAAGCAGTTGATAATGATAGTAAGGCAATAGTTGAAGGGTATAATTGTGATGATTGTATTTCGACATTGAAATTAAGGAATTGGTTGGAAGAGCTTAGATTACAATGTATCTCTGGAGGTATTCATCTAGAAAGGCCTGAGAAGGAAGATAGTTCGCCTTCTGAAAATATCTCAGAATGGCTTGAACGCGTAAATGCTATAATTGAAATTCTCATAAAGGATGTTTCTGTTGATCCAAAAGATAGAGATGATGAGCAGCAAGCTCTTTGGATTCTTGCAAATATTATTGATTGGCATCGACGTGAAGAAAAAGCGGTGTGGTGGGAATATTTTAGGTTGAGAGAATTGACTGCAGAAGATTTGCTCGATGAAAGGAAGGGTTTGTCTGGCATGTCTTTTGTCTCAAATATTGGAGGTACCACAAAAGCGCCAATTCATAGGTATAAGTTTTTACCACAAGATACTGATTTGAGAGGTGGTGAAAAGCTTAGAAATCTTGGTGGGGATAATCTTGGGGCTGTTGAAGCAATTTCATTTGAAGAGTGTACGATTGATATTAAGAAAACAGGTAAAACCATAGATATTCATCCTGAGGCTATATTTGCACATAATATCGTTCCGTCCAGAGTGTTAGCCGAATCATTGGTCCGACTTGGAGATTGGGTATGCCAAAATGGTATAACAAACGAAGGAGTCTATCGGTCAGCATGTGATTTATTGTTAAAGAAACCGCCACGAATTGGAGCAGACAATATTCGAAATGAAGGCGAAGCAATACTTGATGCAGCAGTTCGAGTTGCATTAAGGCTAGAAGGTGGTGTATTTCCAATTCAAGGTCCACCTGGGACTGGAAAAACTCATACTGGCGCTAGGATGATATGTGCATTAGTTAAACAGGGAAAGAAGGTTGGAATAACTGCTAATAGCCATAAGGTTATTCGGAATTTGATTGATAAAGTAATTGAAGTGGCTAAAGAAGAAGATATGGTAACTAAGTGCATTCAGAAAGTAAGTGAGAGAGAAGAGGATACTGATTATCTTATTTTTGCTAAAAGCAACGATGATTTGTTTAATGGCTTAAACACTGGATGCATGGTTGCAGGTGGTACTGCATGGCTTTGGTCTAGGGAAGATGCTTTTGAAACAGTGGATGTTTTATTTGTTGATGAGGCGGCGCAAATGTCGTTAGCAAATGTATTGGCTGTTTCTCAGGCGGGCAAGACAGTTGTATTGCTGGGCGACCCACAGCAGCTTGATCAACCCATGCAAGGTAGTCATCCAGAAGGGACAGATGTCTCAGCACTTAATTATATTCTTGATGGCGAGCATACAATTCCTGCTGACAAGGGTTTGTTTTTGGAAGAAACATGGCGTCTTCATCCAGATATAGCTGCATTTACTTCAGAACTTTTTTATGATGGTAAACTTCAATCTAGGAAAGGGCTAGAAAAACAAAAGATTGATTCTTCCTGTAAGGTAAATGGTTCCGGGCTTATTTATATTCCTGTAAGCCATAATGGAAATCAGAATTCATCCCCCGAAGAAGCCCTTGTTATTAAGAATATTATAAAGATTATTATAGATTCCAACGCTAACTGGGTAAATTGGGAAGGCAGGGAGAGGCCTGTTACTTTGGAAGAAATTTTAGTTATTGCACCGTATAATGCGCAAGTGTTCGAAATACAACGGTGTTTGCCTGGTATAAGGGTTGGAACGGTGGATAAGTTTCAAGGGCAGGAAGCGCCAATAACGATTTACTCCATGGCAACCTCAAGCTATGCGGATGCTCCACGTGGAATGAATTTTCTTTATAACTTAAACAGGCTTAATGTAGCAACTTCTCGTGCGAAATGCATATCAATCTTAGTATGTTGTCCTCAAGTTTTTGAACCAGAGTGTAAGACGCCAGAGCAAATAAGATTAGCAAATGCATTTTGCCGATATCTTGAAGTAGCTGAGAAAATTGTTATTTAGTAGACAGCCGATGTTTATAGTCTGTGATTATAAATCAAAGTGAGGATAATAATATGGGAAAAAAATTTTCAAAGGAACCTTTTAAAAACTTAGCATCTAGTCGTTGGTTTAAGTCTAGGGAGGAGTTTTTAGATAGTAAGGGCGTTGGTAAAAATAAAGGTACGAAATATGCGATAACAATCGATAGAGTTAAGGCTGATCTGGAGAGTGATCCAGAAAGAATAGTGGTAGATTATAAAGACTATTTTTCTGACAAAAATAAGTATTTTATTAATAAAAGTGTAAAGAATTCTGTGTATGCTTCCCCTAATTTCCAGCATGAAATTATAAGGGCTTTGGCATTGGAAGGGAAGTATCAATTAGATAATGAGAGTGTTATTAGTGGAAATACTAAAAAAGATATGGGAGATGGTGAGACCTCTGGTGATTTTCATATCGAATTAGTTAAGGTGGGAAGTAATAAAATTGGAAAATTATCAAAAAGTAGCATCGGTAATTTTTCTGATATCAATGCGAATAAAGGCAATAAGTTTTTGATTGCAAATATTGGATGGAACCCTTCGGAATGGAGAAACACGTATATTAATCCTAAAGGGGGACATTCGTATACGAAGAACCTTCCAGGGCATGAGTCTCTTAATTTCAAATTTGATAAGGAAGGCATAGATACTGATGAATTTATTTACGGTTATTTTCAATGGACGCATAAGCCTGTAAGTTATGAGAAGGGTGGAGTAATATTATTTTTTTCTCAAAATGCTGTTGAAGGAAAAGGGCAGATTGTAGGCATATATTCAAATGCGGAAATTTTGGAAAAGAATAAAAAAATAAATTGGGCAGAGTTTGAGAATAATTTGTTGGTACTAAATATCAAAGCTGATAAAGATTTATCTATGTTGTTTCCCATTCCCTTAGATGCTGATGTGTATAAGAAAGATGGCTCTAAAAGATTAGTTGGGCAGATTGGGTATTCATATTATGAGCTTGAACTTGCTGAGAGAATTGTTAAAGATGAATTAGTCGAATTGGCTAAAAGTGGATTGCAGAAAAATGAATTTGAAAAATTGAAAAAGATTTATACATTTGTTTCAGGAAAAGAGTTTGATCTTGACTTGATTGATCCAGATGAAGCTGAACAACAGGAGTTAGTTGGTGTTTTTGAAAAAGAAAAAAATAAATCAAAAGTAATTAATGATCTGTTAAATTTGAAGGAGACTGAACCTGAAACTGTATTGGTTAATCAAAAAACATATAAAAGAGACAACAAAACAATAGCACAGCTAAAAATTTATAGGGATTTTAAATGTCAAATATGTGAAACGCGCATTAAAAAGAAAAATGGTGGGTTCTACATTGAAGCTGCACATATCAAACCTAAGCATAAAAAGGGTTCTGAGTTACCGAGCAATATTCTTATTTTATGTCCTAACCATCATAAGGAATTTGATTATGGGAATACAGTGGTTGTGAATCATTCGTCAGATGAAATTGAATTTGAGTTGAATGGAAAAGTTCATAAAATCGACTTATTGATTAGGTAGATGCGTTAATATTAAAGAAAAATATTTAAACATAGGAGAAACATGTTTAAGAGAAAATTTGATTTTATCGAGGAGCTTAAAAGAGAAAAAGTGTTTAAGGGGGAATTGCTTAAAGATATTCGTAGCGGCGAAGTGTTTCCGGCTATTAGGAATAATAGGGTGGATTTTTATTATAAAGGTGGGAAATTATTTTCTTTTGGTAAGAAGGGGTTGTCAACGCATATTAAGTATGCAACTACCCCTGAAGATAACGGAAAGAATTATATAACTGAAAAAGAATTTTCAGAAAATCGTGTTGCTCTTATCAAAGATTTTGCAATTGATTATTGTAAAATTAAACGTAATTGTGAGTTGTATTTTAAGGGAAGTGAGTCAGCTGGGGTGTCTCATTTATATAGCGGGTATTCTTTCATGAAGCCCCGGGTAGATGTGGTAGTCCTGGATGTTGAGATCTCTTTAGAATCTATCGAAGACAGGTCTCAGGACAGGATAGATGTTCTTTTGTATTCAAGAAGGCATAAAACATTAAAATTTGTTGAGGCAAAGCTTTATGCAAATCAGGAAATCAGATCTAATTCTAAACCGAGAGTTATTAAACAAATAGAACGTTATAATGAACAGATTAGGATTAAAGAAAATGAAATATTAGATGCGTATAAAGACTATCTAGAAATAGTAAAGGAATTGTTTGATGTAACGTTAAATGAGCCTGTTAAGGTTTTGCCGGGAGTAGGTTTATATATATTTGACTTTGATGATGACCAAAAAAAAGGGAATTTGTCCGCTAGAATTATCCCGAATTTAAATCGCTACCATATTAAACATTATACTAAGGGAGATTTTACTAACATAAATGCGCAAACATTATGGAGTAAAGTTACTAAAATATGAAACTAATAATCCATCGTGGAACTCAGGAAATAGGAGGTAGTTGTGTTGAGCTAGTCACAGTTAATTCAAGAATTCTGATTGATTTTGGAATGCCTTTAGTCGATAACAAAGGAGAGCGGTTTGATTCAAATACCTTAAAGGACAAAACCGTCCAAGAGCTTAAAGAATCAGGTATTTTACCTGACATAAAAGGTCTATACAGAGGTGAGGAAAAAGCCATAGACGCTATTCTTATCTCTCATTCCCATATGGATCATTATGGGTTTTTAACTTATGTTCATGAAGATATTCCAATTTATATGAGTCAGGGTGCACAAGAACTTATCAACATAACAAATATTTTTGTATGGCGCAGTAATGTCAACATAGGCGCAAGTATAATAGAAAACAGAAAGCCTTTCTTTGTCAAAGATTTTACGATAACTCCATATTTAGTTGATCATTCAGCTTTTGATGCCTATGCTTTTTTAGTTGAAGCCGGTGGTAAACGTTTATTCTATTCAGGTGATTTTAGAGGACATGGCAGGAAAAGCGCCTTATTTAAAGATATGATTAATAATCCTTTAAAAGATATTGACTGTCTTTTAATGGAAGGATCTATGCTTGGCCGAGGCAATCAACTTTACAAGAATGAAGGGGAGATAGAAAACAGGATTGTTGAAATTTTAAACAAAAATAATAATATAACTTTCTTTTGGGCATCATCTCAGAATATTGATAGAATCGTATCGGCTTACCGGGCAGCTATTCGTACAGGTTCAATATTTGTAATTGATGTTTATACTGCCTATATTCTTGATAAGCTTAAAATTGTCTCAGAGAGAATTCCTCAATTTGACTGGAACAATATACGAGTTAAATATTATAAAAGTCATGCTAGCATAATTGCTGAGAATGTTTCAAAAGAGGTCCTTTATCGATATAAAAAAAGTAAAATTGAGTTATCTGAAATTAATGAAAAAAAAGATAAAATACTTATGCTTGCTCGAGATAATAGGCTTTTTCCGATTATAGTTGATAAGATAGACAATACTTCAGGAGCAAAATTCATATATTCCATGTGGGAAGGCTATTTAACTGATAGATTTAAAGATTATTGTGGTGAACAGGGAATAGATATTGAACAGGTTCATACAAGTGGACATGCGATAGTTGATGATTTAAAAGCTTTTGCAAATGCTATGAATCCAAAAGTACTTATTCCGATCCATACTTTTGAAGGAAACCAATACCCGGAAATGTTTGAAAATGTTACAGTTTTAAAAGACGGTGAGCTTTTTGAGCTTTGAATACTGGACAATGGAGAAGGGGAGGCATAAAACAACCTGTGTTGATAAACGTGGCAGGAGCAGTTTTATTAGGATTGTGGTGAGGTGATATAAACTATCAAGCTTTTTGTTCTTGCCGGATTTTCTAAAAGCGCTAAAATAGTGACTACCACAGTTGATGACAACGCGATTGATGGGGTAATCCGTAAAAGGGATGGTTCTTTTATAGAAAATCAAATTAAAGCTAGGTCTAATGCAGTAATAATAGGAGATGGTGCGTTGTTTGCAGCTATTCCACATGAGTATAGAGAAAATTATTATTTTATATTTTTTTCGGAACGTTTAAATACATTTTTTGTAATGTCTTCAAGAGAGTTTATCGATGAGGCGGTACAGAATAAGAGTGGCAAAGACAAAGGAGAGAGATCAATTTGGTTTAACGGCAAGAAAAAAGGCAAGGAATATATTAAAGACAAGTATAAAGAATATGTTGTAACAGATTTTTCTTGCTTCAAATAACAACAAAAGGTATTTATACTATTAAGTTGATAGAAAGCTAGGAGGTGTTATGGAATTTATAGAAATTTTAATCAGCCATGATTTACGTATTAGCCACGATGACACCGATGTGCATATTTTAGATAATAAGGTAGAAGACTTAGAAGGAAAAACAGCTGAGGTTTACGCTAGGGATAAAATGAGAGCATATTGTAATAAATTTCTCAGTTCTCATTTTGAAAACTTGATTGTTCTAACTGGGGCCGGTTCTTCTGTAGGCATTGGGAAGACAGATAAAAAAGGGAAAACTCGTACAGAGTTGTGGTCTAGTGTTAAGGATTACATAACGGAGGAAAAGCTTAAAGCTTTATGTAAGAAAATAAAATATCCTTACCCTGAGGGTGAGCCTGGTGATATTGAAGTGATCCTTTCAAAAGCTGAGAAAGCAAAAGAATATGTATCGGGAATTGAGAGTGTAATCAAAAAAATTAAGAATAAAATTAAAGGAGATTGTTCTTTGGAGCTTCCAGATGTTTCTTCTCATGAGTTATTTCTTAATAAAATAACTAGTCGAAAGCTACGTGACCCCCGAGCAAAAATTTTTACACTCAATTATGATACTTTGTTTGAGCAAGCCGCTAATAAGGGGATTACTGTTATTGATGGTTTTTCTTACGGGAATCCTCGCTCTTTTAACGGAACATATTTTGACTATGACTTTGTAGTAAGAGAAAATAGTCGTATAGAAAAAGAAGAAAACTATGTGCCAAGAGTGATGCATGTATATAAATTACATGGTTCTTTAGATTGGGAGAAGAAAGATGATGAAATAATCAAGACTAAAGAGCAGGATGTCAAAGATCCTTTAATTGTTTATCCTAATTATGAAAAATATGAGGTTTCATATGTTCAGCCTTTTTTTGAAATGATGTTACGTTTTCAGCAGGAGCTGAGAAGGAAAAATATTCTATTGCTAGTTATTGGATTTAGTTTTTATGATAAGCATATAGCTGCTGTTGTGAAAGAAGCATTGGCAACGAATACAAGTTTTAGGATGCTTGTAGTATCAAAAAACATATCTGATATTGCCAATGTCTCAGAGTTTAAAGACATCGCTCAAAATGGGAACGTAATATTAGCAGCTGATACTTTTGAGGAGTTTGCAAAATTCTATCCTGTTCCACAAATATATCAAAGGGATTTCTTGCAAACTAAGTATTCTAACAAGGAAAACTCTGATGAAGAATAGTCCCTTTAAACATAATTATTTTCTCGGATATATATGTGAAATCTGCCCAGAGTATGTAACCGCTCATTTTCCATCCTCAGTATTGCTTAACAAGTTTATTTTTTCAGGAGAAGAATTTAACGCAGGTTTGGTTGGTGACTATATTACTATAGAGGGAGAGAATCATGGTTTTCTGGGAAGGGTTACAAAGGTAGGTTTATCAGAAAGAGAAAGAATGTTGTTAACTGAGAAAGCCTTTGGTAGATCGGATTTCCAGCCAAAGGCGATGATTGAACTACTTCTATCTTTTGATAGTTTTAATCCATTTGTGATAGAAAAAGGAATGGATGTTTTTCCTAATATAGGGGCTAAAGTGTTTGTTTGTTCGTCAAAATTTTTAAAAATATTTATTAGAAAATTTGGTTGCAAGAACAACAAAGACTCACCCATGATTTCCTTTGCTACATTAGCTTCGCACAAGAATGCAGATATAGAGATTTCGCAGCAAGCATTGTTTGGGCGACATTGCGCAATTGTGGGGACCACCGGTGGTGGAAAAAGTTGGACAGTGTCTAAATTAATAGAAGGAGTCGAATTAAACAAATCAAAGGCCATACTCCTCGATGCTACTGGTGAGTATCATACGATGAAAAAGGCAAGTTCGTTGGTTCTTCCTAAAGATACATATTTTCACTATTCAAAATTAACCGTTGATGATATTTTTATGTTGTTGCGTCCAGCCGGCCAAGTACAAGCTCCGAAATTAATGGATGCAATTAAGTCGTTAAAAGTTGTTAATTTGTTGGGCGAAACTGCAATACAGGGTATAAAAGTAGATAACGGATGCTTGATTAAATCTGGGGCAATAAAAAAGCCATTTGATGATTATTATTTTCAGAATATATCCACAATTGAGAAAGATTCATTAACAATAGATATTCAAAAATTAGCAGAGCAAGTATTGAATGAATGCATATGGGAGAGTGGATTTGGCAATGATTATTCAAAATGGGGAACCAAGCATGACGGACATATAGCTAATTGCTCTAGCCTGCTTGCACGAATAAGTAATTTAATTAATGCTAATATTTTTAAGGATATTTTTGGGTTTGATAGAGATGGAACAGATGATTTAATAAAGAAAATTGATAACTTTTTGGCAGACCCAGACAAAAATATTTTGCGTATTGGTTTTGAAAATGTTGGGTATGATTTTCAAGGTAGAGAAATTTTAGCTAATGCAATAGCAAAAAACTTTTTATTGAGAGCAAGAGAAGGTAAATTCAAGGAGAATCCTTTAATATTGTTCGTTGATGAAGCGCATCAGTATCTAAATAAAAGAGTACAAGATGAATATTTTATGGCAAAACCATTAGATGCTTTTGATCAGATAGCTAAAGAATGTCGGAAATATGGTTTGTTTTTGTGCTTGGCAACTCAAATGCCTCGGGATATTCCTATAGGAACTTTAAGTCAGATGGGAACATTCATTGTTCATAGACTTATTAACTTTTACGACAAGGAAGCTATATCCAATGCTTGCTCTTCAGCAAACAAGAGTATATTGTCATTTTTGCCAGTATTAGGAGAAGGTGAGGCAATATTGACAGGTGTGGATTTCCCAATGCCTTTATCCATTAAAGTTGTTCCTCCAGACCAACGGCCGGATTCTGGGACACCGGAGTTCGCAAAAAAGAATTAAATTATTATTTTAAAAGTTGTAGTTAACAAGAGGGTTGTTTTCAAATCATATATGTCTACTTGTATGCTTGTTTTTAGCCTAACTATCTGCTAGATAGTTAATTACCAGATAGTTGACTGGCAGATAGTGGACAAATTTGGACAAATTCCCACAGTTTGAGCCCTATTCGAGGCACTAATTTCCATTATGAACCTTATCTCTTAATTCAACCGATTAAATGGTGTGGCGAATAATGGTCGCTTATTATAGGGGATGACAGGTAGAGATAGTGTTATCCTAGACCCCTACCCTCCGAGCTTTTTCATAATCCCGTCCATTAATTTGGACGGGATTTTTCTATTTGTTCAAAGGGGATTGTCTTTTTCTGTTTATGGGCTGGAATAAATAAGTATTGTGTCCCCCGATTTTGTCTCCCGATTTTCAAGAACTTCAAGATATTTGTTTGATAGTTCAAATTCTCTAACGTGCAACCAGTTGCAAAATTCGTTCAATACGGGGAGAAACAAGCATTTTTTAGCTACAAAGGGTAATTTGCCATCACGAAAAAATGCTTGACAGAGTGTATTCATGATATAATGTATACATGATGTTAATCTCAAGCAAGCCAGTCTTTAGCTTTAGCTATCCAGTAGCTTATCAAGGTAATTTCTAGGGTTTTTGTGTATTGGCAAAAAAATACTAATTATGGTATATCATAATAAAAGGGTGTGTGTATGGTTCAAGTATTGGTAAAAGACAGAAAGTATGCTGGTAAGTATGTCGCAATTAACGATTTCGACAGTTCTAAGGTTGTGGCTGCTGGTGAAACTCCATATGAAGCTTACACTAGAGCTATCTTCAAAAAGTGTATGAACCCGGTTATAATGTTCATTCCACTAAAAGATCTCGTTCAAATTTATTAATGGCATTATCTAATGTTCCTTTCACTCAATTAAGCAGAGATGGTATACCACGTCCTTGGCTTAGAATAGTTATTAAGAATCCCCATACAGGAAAAGAAATGAGGACTTATGGGTTGATAGATACGGGTGCGGATGAGTGTGCACTGCCTGCATCATTTGCTCCCATTCTTGGACATGACTTGCAAAAAGGGACAGAAAAGAGAATTAATACTGGCAATGGAGAAACTATAGCTTATTCACATACTATGTCGCTTGAGATAGATGATATTAGGATAAATGATATATTGATTGATTTCATGCCAAACCTCGATGTAGTCTTATTGGGCGTGAAAAGCTTTTTAGCAAAGTTTACTCTTACCGTAGATTATCCAAAAAAAGAATTTTCTATCATCTAAGCAATAAAAAGTATTTGCTTTGTTACCATTTTAATTTCTTCAGAATATAACCAGTTACGAAAGTCGTCCAATACGGGGAGCCAGTAAATAACCTCGAATGCAAGTTCGAGATAATAAATTATGCCCTGAATTCAATGTAGTTCAGGGCATTTTTTATGTCTTGTCATGTCAAAGAGTTAGGCAAATGATTTTGGGATCTAGCTCGAATCCTACAAGTGTCCCTTGAGTCATTTAATCACAATGCCTAAAACCAAAACAGAATCTATCTCTTTATCTCTAAGGTAAAGCATTTCATAAGGGTGAGAATGTCCCATCTACCCAAAGTCTGTCTTGGTGCTTCCGCCTATGCTAAGGCTTCGGCGGACAGGTGGGGCTCTTGCGCGGAGTTTACCCACCGTAGCTTTAGCAAAGGAGGGGGCTAGTCTTTTTCCCTAAGCGGGAAGAGAAATCTATTAATGCTTTAATTTACACCTTGACAGAATAGCTAAATGTTTTAGAATGGGTTATACTTAAGTTAGTTAGTATTAACTAACTTGCTAAATCAAAACTACCCAAAAGATAAGGAGTTTATTAATGAGGCGAAAGACTTCTCAAGAGAGAAAAGTGATGATAATAAATGTTGCCAGAGATTTAGTGATTAGGGAGGGTGTACAGGCCCTAACTATTAAAAACCTTTCCCGAAAAAACAAAATATCTGAGCCAGCCGTCTATCGGCACTTTAAAAACAAACGGGCAATTCTGGCGGCTTTAATAGATGATCTGGAGCATAATCTTATGGAGGCTATTGATGCACCGGTACGGATCTATAAGAATCCCCTTGAGCGGTTACGAGAAATTATGAAAGCCCATATGGTTTTCACCGAAAAAAAGAAGGGAGTGCTTTTTGGTATTACTGCTGAGTCTATACATTTCAACGATGATTTTCTGCGCCGTAAAATTTTAGGAGTGATAGAGAAATATAAGTCAAAGATCAGGGAAATTCTTTTAGATGCTAAAAGAGAAGGCTTTTTACGGGAAGATATAAATTTAGATGCCGTAGGTTTAACTTTTTTCGGGCTTATTCAAGCCGCTATAGTCCAATATGCTCTTACTAATTATTCGGTGCCGCCGATTACTAAGTTTAATACTCTTTGGAACGTCTTTTTGCGCGGTATTGAGCAAAAGGCTAAAAAATAATGGAGCAAAATATAATTATTCGTAAATATCAGCCTGATGACCGTGAGGTGCTTCGTAAGCTTAGTTGTGATACTGCTTACTTTGGCGACCCTTGCGAAGTTTTCTTCCCGGATCGTAAAATGTTAGCTGATTTAATTATGAGCTATTATACCGATTATGAACCGGAACATATCTGGGTAGCTGATTACAATGGTGAGGTTGTTGGATATATATCTGCAGGTTTGAGTGAGTCGCGTTACTGCAGGTTCATGTTGTTAAAGATTATACCTTGCAGCATTATTAAGGCGTTGTGTGGGCGCAAAATTTGGGATAGAAGGACATGGCGGTTAATAGTATATAATTTTTTATTCTGGATTACCAGTAATGGAAAGCTTAAAAAGTTAAATCGAAATGAATTCCCCGCACACATCCACCTAAATATAAAATATGGTTTTCGCGGAAAAGGTATAGGCAGTAAATTATTTGATGCTTTATACGGTAAACTTAAAGAAAAAACTAAAGGTATTGGCTTTAAAGCATTACGCCAAGAGTCAAGATTTTCATTTTTTGAGAAATACGGTTTTAAGCTTTTTGATCGCAGGCGAGTTAAAGTTTGGGAGAAGTGGCTAAGTAAGAGTCCGCTTTATTACATGGAATACGGGAAGAAGTTTCATGAACAGTAATATTGAATTAAAAGAATATAGTGTTAGGTGGGCTGGGAAGAGGATTTTGCGCCGAAAAACTAAGCATCAAAAGTCGACAGCTAAGCGTGTGTTTTTGACCTTTGATGACGGGCCCGATAAAAAGTTCACACCGAAAATATTAGATCAGTTAAAGCGCTTTAATGTTAAGGCTACCTTTTTTGTAGTCGGGAAAAGAGTTCAGCAGTATCCAGACATTGCAAAAAGGATAGTTAATGAAGGACATGATATTGGTAACCATACTTTTACTCATCCGGTAAGTCCGATTTTAAAATATAGCCTTATGGAAAAAGAAATAAAAGCGGCTGAATATATGATTCATAAAATTACCGGAAGGATCCCCAAACTTTTTCGGCCTACTTGGCTTTCCTGGGATTTTCATGCCCGGAAAATGAATCAGGTGCCCAGAGAATTAGGTTATTATTCTTTACGCTGGTCTATTTCTAGTATGGATTGGCTGGGTATGAAAAAGGTAATTAAACACAAAATTTTTAATGCTAAGATCGATTCCAGGGAAGTGCTTTTATTCCATGATGGTTCAGAAAAATCTTTCTTTCCTAGTCGCAAGGCTACGGTAGATGTGTTGCCTGACATTTTAGAGATATTTAGATGCAAAAGCATAAAACCTCTTAAGCTATCGGCTTTTATTCCTAATATTGTAAGGTAGGAGCTTTTGGTTGTTGACCGATTAGAAGTTAACAGCTATTTATTTTTGATTTAAAGAACAATGGATCGATTTTTAAGGTAAAAACTATGGCTAAAGAAGAAACGATTGAAGTGCAGGGTAGGGTTAGTGAAGCCTTGGGTAATACTATGTTTCGGGTAGAATTGGAGAATGGCCATACGGTTCTTGCTTATTCCTGTGGAAAAATGAGGAAATGTTATATACGAATGCTTCCCGGCGATAAAGTTACAGTTGAGATATCGCCTTACGATTTAGGTAAAGGAAGAATTACCTATAGGCATAAGTAGCTTAAAAATTATATTTTCTATTAAAGGAGTAAGTGTTGTTAATTTAGTTTATGAGGAATCAAAAGTTAATTCTTGTAGTTTTTCTGCTGGGGTATTGTATGGTTGGTGGAGGGTGCAATTTATTATTAAAGGTTGTAAATAAAGATATGGCTGAAGAAAAAGAGATCTTAGGCAAGGTTTACGGTTTCAATCCTAAAGTTGAAAACCTTCAGGAGATGCTAAAGAACCTGAGTTATAATGCCGGTTCAATTGATGGAAAGTTAGGTTTTCGGACCCGAAGTGCGATAAAAGTATTTCAAAAAAAATACGATTTAAAGATGAGTGGTTATCTAAGTAAAAAAACCTGGGAGAAGTTGGAATTATTACATGAGGAGTTGTTTGCGCTGAAAAAAGTTACTGTCTCACAAGTACAGAAGACATTGAAAAGTGCAGGATTTAACCCTGGAGTTCTGGATAATAAGCTAGGACCAAAGACCAAAAAAGCTATTAGAGACTTTCAAAAGTCAGAAGGGTTGTTTGCAGATGGAGAAGTTGGCCTTAAAACCTGGGAAAGCTTAAGAGAATACCTTTTGAGGTAAGGAAATAATTAATGAATGACAATTCTGTTTTTAAAAAAGTCTGTCCATATTTCGATGATAATAGATGTGTTTCGGAGTATCTTTCAGAGATTAATCTGGGAGGATCGATTGTCCCTCTTTGTGAGACTGAAGACTATATTAAATGTCCGATATTTATAGAGAGCAGTAAGCGAGATAAGGAAAAATAAACATTCATATTTTCGATAGAGCCGGATATTTTTTATCACTTTATAAATTTAAAATATATGGATAACGAAACAAAAGAGCTATATTTGGAGGAAATGGGGTTTCAGCTTAAGGAGTGGAATAACAGAGTTGAGGAACTTAAGGAAGAAGTCGAACTATCAGAGAATATTGATAAGGTAGAGGTTCGTAAAACAATTGGAAAGATTCAAGATAATATAAACCAGGCCCAAAGAGGGCTTCAGGTAATTGATTTTGCCGGTAAAGGTTTATGGCAGGAGTTAGCCAATGATATTGATCAGATAGCCGCGAATATTAATAAAGATATTCAAATAATTTCAGCTAAATTTGAATAAAGAAAGGTGAGTTTATGAATAAAATGCCGAAGAAAATAACTCGTCCCCCGGTAAAAGAAGTGAAGAAAGAGTTTAAAAAAGGAAAAAGAAAGGGCAAGAAATGAAAAAGCTATTTCTTGAAGATGTATTTGATTTTCTTAAATCTCAGGAATTTATTTTTATTGGTACTGCCGATTTAAAGAATAGGCCGCATACCTCAGCTAAACCACTTTTAAAATTGGAGTCGGATTCAGTATATTTAGTGGATTATATTATCGGCCGTACCTCAAAGAATCTAGGTTTAAACCCTAAAGCTTCTCTTTCCTTCATTGATATGGATAAATTAATCGGTTATCAACTTTATGGCCAGGCAAAGGTTTTGCATCAGGGTTCGGAATATGAGAAACTCTTACACGAAATTCATGAACAGCAGGTGCGTTTTGTTACTAAACGTCTGGTCTCAGGGGTGCGCAAAGGAAAACATAGCAAAGGCAGTGAGCTTATTTCTTTAAAGGTGGTCAATATATTCAAGATCAAAATAAAAGAAGTAATGCAGCTAAGGCCTAACGGAGATATTGACAAAGTATTCATGGGGGAAGAGAGTAATGAATAGATGGATGATGCGAAGAAGATAGAACAAAGAGTAAGGGATTTAAAAGAAATAGCCATTGTTATTGATATCTGGGATGATGTCTTTTCTGACTTTGATCTTCGTCCCCTGAATCAGCGGACAGTATCGGGAGACTTCGTAGATGAGCTGAAAAAACGTTATCAGGAAAACCGCAAAGGCGATTTTACTATAACTATTTATGCTCCTCAGTCTTTAAGAAATTTAGAATCAGAGAAAATGGTTTCCCAGAGGCTGAAGAAACATTCTCGGCTTATCTTTTTGCAGAAGAAGAAAGACCTGATGCGTAGGCGCCTGCGTGGTTTTATTTTTGTTTGCATCGGGATAGCGGCTTTAAGCTTTCTCACCCTCGCCACCTATTTTAAATTTTTGAGTAAACTGGCTATTGAAATTAGTGCTATGATACTTGCCTATGAAAATCTACATCCGAACTTTCGGCTGATTGATGGCTATGCTTGCACGGGATGATTTTGAAGCTATTTTTATAATTATGGGAACAGCTAATTTCTTGAAAGAAACAATTTAAAAGGAGAATATTTATGGCACGATTGACAATAAAGAAGTCGAAAATAAAAGATGCATTCAATAAAAGGTTTGAGGTTTCTGATTGGTATAATTGGCAATGGCAGATTAAACATACTATTCGTGATATTGAGACATTTGAAAAAAATACAGGGATTGTATTTGATAAATATGTAAGGGGTGAATTGCAGAAGACAATAGAACGGTTTCCTTTGGCAATCACACCCTATTATTGTTCGTTGATTGATGTAGAAGACTATGAGCAAGATCCAATTTTTAGACAGGCTTTTCCTGCCGTCGAAGAGCTGAAAAGTAGCAGCGGAGATATGAGTGACCCTTTGCATGAAGATTCAGATAGCCCGGTGCCTGGGGTAACACATCGCTATCCAGATCGAGTGTTGTTCTTAGTGAGTAATATATGTTCTATATATTGCAGACATTGTACGAGAAAGCGAAAAGTTGGTGATAAAGATAGTATCCCGAATAAAACAACTCTTAAAAAAGGAATTAAGTACATAAAAGATAATCCCCAAATACGAGACGTCCTTTTATCTGGTGGTGATCCCTTAATGCTTTCCGATGAATATCTTGAGTGGCTGCTTATCGAGCTAAAAAAGATCAAGCATGTTGAAATTGTTCGTATTGGCACACGAATGCCTGTTGTGCTGCCTTATCGAATTACAGATAAGTTAGTATCCATGCTGAGAAAATATCACCCCATATGGTTAAACACACATTTCAATCATCCCCGTGAAATAACACATTCTTCACAAGAAGCCCTAAAGAAATTAGCAGACGCGGGAATTCCTTTGGGCAACCAGACTGTTTTACTTTCGGGAATAAATGATTGCTGTCGAATCATGAAGGCGCTTGTACATAAGCTTTTGCAGAATCGCGTGCGACCGTATTATTTATACCAATGTGATTTATCTGAAGGTTTAGCACATTTTCGTACGCCAGTGGGAAAGGGGATAGAGATTATAGAAAGTTTGATTGGGCATACGAGTGGACTAGCAGTCCCAAGATATGTGATTGATGCTCCCGGAGGAGGAGGAAAAATTCCAGTAATGCCTCAATATCTTATTTCCTGGTCAACTAATAAAGTTATTCTACGCAATTACGAAGGTGTTATTACAACATATAAAGAGCCTGATTCTTATGAACCTATTTTTTGTGATCGCAATTGCGAACAATGTACTTTACAACTAAAATTAGATGGAGCCGAAGAAAATGCCGCTGTTGGAATAGGGAAGTTATTTTCTGATTATGATAAGACCATCTCTCTTACGCCTTCAAGCAATGAACGTCTTAAAAGGAGAAAAGAAAAGTGAGCAAGACCTTTGACTCTATTGAGAAAATGCGTAATTCTGTGATCCAGCATGGGATGCGCAGTGATAGAGTCTATTTAATGAAATTAGACTTATCGGATATGTCTAGCATTCTGAATGATATTGATAATTTGGCAGTTAAGTGCGGATACTCAAAAGCTTTCGTGAAGGTTTCAGCTATAGTTGTAAGTGAATTTGAAAACCATGGATATGAGAAAGAAGCGGTAATCCCGTTTTTCTTTGACGGAGAGATAGATGGAGTTTTTCTTTCGAAATACTATAAAAAAGAAAGAAAAGAAAACATATATTCGCAGAAAATAAAAGACATTATTTTTTTAGCACAAAAGAAAGCTCATGATAGAATTCAAGAGAATCATAAATTCAAATGGTATAATATTTATCTGGCTAAAGAGTCCGATGCAGGCGCAATGAGCAAAGTATATCGAGAAGTATTTCCGTCGTATCCTTTTCCGATTCATGATCCGGAGTATTTACGTGAGACGATGAAAAGGCATATAGATTATTTTATTGTGCGTCACGGTCAAAATATTATTGCGCTTTCTTCAGCAGAAATGGATCAACAATCTAAAAATGTTGAGATGACTGATTTTGCCACATTGCCTCAATATCGAAAACAAGGAATAGCGCAGAAATTACTTCATGAAATGGAGAGAAACATAAAAGAAAAAGACTTTCGGATGTCCTATACTATTGCCCGAGCTATGTCACCAGGAATAAACATAACATTTGCTCGATGCGGATACACCTATGCTGGAACACTTATTAACAATACCAACATCTCAGGATCTATTGAAAGCATGAATGTTTGGTATAAGAAGCTTTGAATAGGGTATACCAAAAAAAGAAGAAAGAAAATATGTTAGAAAAATCAAACAATTTTGCCCAAAGAATGCCTCACGTCTATATTAAGACGTTCGGTTGATAGATGAATGATAGAGATTATCTTGTTAGCCTTGTGCCCATCCAAGACGAAAATGCAGGAAAAAGGAAGAAAAAATTGTAAGATAGGTAGAATCTTTTATTGTTTAAAAATAAAAGCATTTATTGTATTATCATTGATAAATAAGGAGTATTGAGAAAACACCTAATCGAATCTTCTCTTCTCCATCCTCTATGATAGCATCTTGATTAATCAGCTGCTAAATCAGTTTTATGTTTATTTTCGAGCCTGACTTGGGTATTCACATTAAGTTACAACTCGTATCTTTAAAATAAACCTAGTTAGCCGTAATGCTAGAATTCATAAGATTAATTTGTTATTCTGAAGCAGAGATAGAGATCGATATTGATATCGAGTAAACAAGGCTAAACAGCAACAGACAACAACACGATTAAACAGGATTAAGTAAATAAGTTCGAGTCCTACCCGGGGAAATTAGCCCTTGACTTTTTTTAATCCTTAAAATAGAATGCCCATATGGATTCGACAATACCACCTTTAAAAATTAAATCTGATATGGTATTTAAAGATGTTAATGGTGAAGCTTACAAACTCTATTTAAATACAGCGAAAAAAATTGTTTTAGGACATAGAATATATCATTTGGAAGAGTTTATAAGAGATACCCTTTTGAAACCCTCTACTATAATAGAGAGTAACCATGCTCGTAGTTGTGCTTTATTACGCACAGAAGTTGCCAGATAAGAATTATAGAGTTGTGGTTGTAAATGTGAAAAAAAATGTGATAGTAACAGCTTATATAAGTAATAAGCTTAAAGGGGGAAAAGTGATATGGTAGACAAATCAGATAAGGATAATTTAAGATTTTCGTATGATACAGATGTAGACGTTCTGTATATGTCTATTGGTATGCCTCAAGAGGTTATAGGTGAAATGGATAACGAGGGTATAATTGTTGAATTTGACCCTGCTCATTCTAATAAGATTTTAGGCATTACCATACTTGATTTTCAGAAGAGATTTTCTTCGTCTCATACCAAATCTTTGCCTGTCAATATGATAGCAGAGCTACAAATTGCTTGAAACCCCACGATTGTTAGTAATTCAACAAACATAGCCTTTTGAGCATACTTTATTAGCTTCTGCTGTGTAGAGCCAGTTGCGAAAGTCGTCCAATACGGGGAGCCAAATATGACAATCAGCCGAAACTGAAAAGGATCGGGTCTGATTAATAATCAAACCCCACAGACTGTTTTTCAGTTTGTGGGGTTTTGTTTAGGATGATATGAAAAACAAGAATGTTTATATAATTGCGGGACCCAACGGTTCAGGTAAAACGACTTTTGCTAGGACGTTTTTACCTGAATATGCAAAATGTGATAGATTTATTAATGCTGATCTTATTGCAACTGGACTATCGCCTTTTTCTCCTCAACAAGTCGCTATTAAGTCAGGCAAGCTGGTATTGGAGCAAATAAAGGAATATTCAAATAACGGTGTTGATTTTGGTTTCGAGACGACTATGTCAGGGGTAACGTATTTGAAATATTTCAAAATGTTAAAAGAAAAGGGATATAAGATTCATATCTATTTTCTATGGATACCCAGCTCACAGCTTGCTATTGTTCGCGTTAAAGATCGTGTAGCTCAAGGTGGGCATAATGTGCCAATTGCTGACATAAGGCGCAGATTTGAGCGAAGCACAGAAAAATTTTTCAATCAATATCGTTTGTTGGCTGATCAATGGATGCTATTTAATAATTCAGAGTCCAAGCCAAAACTTATCGCAAGAAAACAAAATGTTCATATAGATGTTATTGATCAGGATTTATTTGAAAAGATTACCCAAAAGGTTGGAGTTGATTTATGAAAAAAAGAATGACGATACAAGATAAAGCCGAGACTGCTATGAAGAAAGCCATCAAGAAGGTTGTTGCTCAGCACAAAAAAGATGGTCGTCCGCTTGCGGTATGGGAAGATGGTAAAGTTAAGAAGGTCGCGGCTAAATAGGAGCTATTATGAAATTCGAAGTGGATAATATCGGGAAATTTAAAGTGGTATACGTGGATATTTTTACGGCCCCACAATAATATTTGATGAGAAAGTTGTGCAGGGAAACTTCCGTGAGATCTCTTATGTAAGATTTTATTCATTAGATAGTTTTAAGGAGCAGTTTAAGCAACTATAATCAGTTCTTTACACATTATTTTTGCCTCCTCCGTCATATACCAGTTGCGAAAGTCGTCCAATACGGGGAGCCAGTAAATGACCTCGAACTCAAGTTCGAGATAATAAATAGTGCCCTGAATTCAATGTAGTCCAGGGCATTTTTTATGTCTTGTCAGGTCAAAGAGCTAGGCGAGGAATTTATCTCCCCTTATCGACGATTCAAAACTTCAAATCTCTTTTTGCTAGGGTTATTTTATGGTATAATTTCTACATTGTTACGGTAATAAAAGTTGGCGGTGGTAAGTTAGTTTGTCGTGGACAGGTTGTGGAAAAAATTACGGATCAGTATGAAATGTTATATGAAAAAATAATTCAAGAGAGAGTTAAGGCATGATTGTCGTCGAACAAGTCACAAAATATTTTGGTAGATTTCAGGCCCTAAAGGATATCTCCTTTGAAATTAACAAAGGAGAAATTGTTGGGTTTTTAGGTCAGAACGGTGCTGGGAAAACCACGATTATGCGTATTTTGACTTCGTACCTTCCTGTTACATCTGGCAAGGTTACTATTGCTGGAAAAGAAGTATCTAAGAACTCTTTGGCTATTCGTAAGAAAATAGGGTATTTGCCTGAGACGCCGCCACTTTATTCTAATATGACGGTTAGGGATTACCTTAAGTTTGCCGCTCAACTAAAAAATGTTCCCGTTAAACAACAGCGTATTCAAATAGATAAAGTAATAGAATCGTGCAGCCTCCAAAGCGTTCAGCGTAAAACCATTGATATCCTTTCTCGGGGGTATAAACAAAGAGTGGGTATTGCTCAAGCCATAATTAATGATCCTCAAGTTTTGATTTTGGACGAGCCGACGATTGGGTTGGATCCGGTCCAGATTATTCAAGTGCGTAATCTTATTAAAAGTTTAGAGTATGAAAGAACGGTGATTTTAAGCACACATATTCTTTCTGAGATTCAACAGATTGCCCAGAGAGTTTTAATAATTAAATCCGGTGAAATTATCGTTAACGAAACTTTAGAAAACCTCGTAAAAGAGTTCGGGACAAATCTCGAAGATATATTTTTAAGATTACATTCTGTTAAGGAGAACTAGTAGTTATGAGCAAAATATTTGCTATTGCCGCAAAGGAACTAAAAGCCTATTTTAAATCTCCCATAGCTTATATTGTTTTGATTGTTACTATTTCGGTTTTTAACATATTCTTTTTTTTGATAATTGACCAAGACCAAGAGGCTAGCTTGCGCGATGTATTCAAAATCATGGAGTTTTTGTTTATTTTCATTGTACCGCTTTTAACTATGAAAACATTTGCTGAGGAGAAATTCTCCGGCACTATGGAATTTTTAATGACTACCCCGACGACAAACACTGAAATTGTTCTTGGCAAATATTTGGGCAGTCTAATATTTTTCTCGCTGATTATTGGATTAACAACGAGCTATTATTTCATTCTCGAATTTTTTGGTCAACCCCAACGGTTGGCGATACTGACAGGATATTTAGGTGTTTGGTTGGAGGGTGCTTTATTTATTGCCATTGGCATTCTGGCTTCTTCATTGACAAAGAATCAAATTATCTCCGCGATAAGCTCTTATGTAATCTTATTCCTATTGTACTTCTCAATAAGCTTTATCAAGTATTTCAGCGGCCATGGGGAAACTTTGATTCGATATATCGGCACTTGGAGCCATGCCGAGAACTTTACCATGGGACTTATCACTATGGCGGATTTGGTGTATTATCTAAGCGGTATTTTTATTTGTATCTTATTCACAAGGCTTAGTATTGAGAACCGATTATGGCGTTAAAGAAAAAACTTATAAATCTCTCTTTACTATTTGCAATGGGGATGTTTTGTCTTTTATATGGTTTGGGAGCTTCTTATATAGAAAACCATTTCAGTAAATTAACCATCATTATTTCTTTAATTGGTATAAGTTGTGTTTTGATTTTTCTTTTTGAGTTAAGAAAATTTACCAAAAAGTCAGCGCGCGGTTTTCAATGGCAGAAGTATGGGTTTAGTGTATTGGTAACTGTGTTCCTTTTAGCTCTTCTCGTGGGGATTAACTATTTAGCGTATCGTTACAATCTGCGTTGGGATGTAACTAAAGCCAAACAACATACCTTATCGGAAAGTACTTCCACAGTTATTAATGATCTTCAACGGGAAGTTAAAATTGTCGCTTTTTATGTAGGAATACCGCCAAAGTATTTAGAAGACTTGTTTAAGGAATATGAAAGGTGTTCTCAAGGAAGGATCAAAGCCGAAATCATTGATCCTATCGTGCGGATTGGTTATGCTGCTCAATTTGGTAGCGTAATAAGCGGAAAAGAAAGAAAGGTCATAGCTCTCTCTGGTAGTGAGCGTAAGGATATTGATTTTACCAACGAACCGTTATCTGAAGATCAGGTAACCAATGCCATTATTCAAGTAGCAAGAGATAAGCGCGTTGTTTACTTTTTAACCGGACATGGAGAATACGATGTTTCTGATGATGGTGATAATGGCTTGAGTATTCTAACGCGGATACTAATCGCCAATAATATAGAAGTAAAAACGGTGATGTTGGGAGTAGAAGAAAAAGTTCCCGAAGACTGTGATGTCCTTATTGTTGCTGGGCCTCGAAATCCTCTAATAGAAGAAGAGGAAGAGATTATTAAAGAGTACTTAGAGAATGGCGGTGACGCTTTCTTTTTAATTGAGAATACCCCTATTACTACACCCGATAAACCACTAACAGAAGAAGAAAAGCGCAAGAACCCTTCTTTAAACAACATTCTTAACCATTGGGGAATAAAGATTGCCGATGATATTGTTGTAGATTTAGCTAATCATATTGGGCAGGATGTAGGGTGCCCGGCTACCCGCAATTACCCGCCGCACAAAGCTATTATTAAAGATTTGGATTATACTTTTTATATCCGTCCTCGTTCAATTTCTATTTTAGAAAATCGACGCAAATTAATTAAGGTAGCCCCAGTGGTTTTAACCGCTTCAGACGAAAGTAGCTGGGGCGAAACGGATCGGACTCTCAATGTTAAATTTGATAAAGGTGTAGATGTTCCAGGGCCGGTTCCCATTGCATTTGCTATTTTGGAGCCAAAGCAAGAGAATGAATCTTCTGATACCCGTATCGTTGTTTTCACTGATACAGACTTTTTATCGAATGGTTTTATTGAGAAATATAGTAATGCCCAGATGGGGTTGAACGTTATTAGTTGGCTTTCAGATTTAGAATATAAGATTTTTATCAATCAGAAGGAAATTAAAGTCGAACGGCTCGATTTGACGAGCAAGCAAAAACGAATGGTGGTTGTTATCCTTTTTGTTATACCTCTTCTTATTGGTATTGGAGGGATAATGACTTGGCTTAAATACAAAGGGTCAAGTTGAAGGCAGAGAGATTGCAGAAGTGGTTTTAGAAAGAAGGTTTAAAAGATAACTATATGAGTAATTCGAAGAAATTTCAGCAAAGAGTAAAAGATTTAAAAGAGATAGCAATTGTCATTGATACTTGGGATGATGTTTTTTCTGATTTTGATCCCAGCCCCTTAAATGAACGGACAGTCTCCGGGGATTTTGTGGAAGAGTTAAAGAAGCGCTATAGGGAGACACAACGGGGAATTTTCATAATTTCTATTTATGCACCGCTTTTTTTAAAGGATTCTAATTCCGAACGTATGGTAACCCAGAGATTAAAAAAACATTTTCGTTATGTTTTTCTGCTCAAAAAGAAAAATCTTACAAGAAGGCGGGTTCGGGGATTGATTTTTGTGGTGGTTGGCATATTTTCATTGACTTTCCTGACTTTGGCGACCTATTTTAATTTTTTGACGAAATTAGCGCTTGATATGAGTGCTATCGTTCTTATGCCATTAGGATGGTTTGGCTTTTGGGAAGGTTTGTCTAAGCTTATTGATACTTCACCGGCTTTTATTCGAGAAGAAAAGTTATTTGAGAAATTGTCAAAAGCATCCTACCGATTCAAGTATCTTGAGGCAAAGTCTGAACAAGCTACCAAGTAGACCCTAAACAATAGGGCTTGATGGTATCCAGTTATGAAACTTGTTTAATACGGGGAGCCAGTAATTTTATTTTTTAAATTCCCGCAGATTAATTCTGCGGGATATTTTTTGACATAAACGGTATTATCTGATATTATATTATGAACATATGTTCATAATATAAAGAGGTAGCTATGAGACCAAAAAAGACACGATGGATTAGATGTGAACCTAAAGAGAGATGTTTTAGACCACAGTGTAAAATACCCAATCAATTAGATGGAGTATCTATGACCTTAGATGAGTTTGAGGCAATAAGATTGGCTGATTATGAGGGATTAAAACAAGATGAAGCGGCAAAGAAACTAAAAATTTCTCGGCCCACTTTTTCAAGAATCATTACTTCTGCTCACAATAAGATAGGTGATGCATTAGTAAATATAAAAGCGATTAAAATCGAAGGTGGATGTTGCAAAATTGCAAGGAGGAAGAAATGAATAAACCAGAAAAGAAGAAAAGTTTTTTTGGTAAATTGTTTGAAAAGTTAGATAAGAAAATGGAAGAAAAGGCAAAAGCAAAACCCTGTTGCAACAGCAAAGATAAAAGCAAAGGCAAGTCATGTTGCAGCTGATAATAGATTGGTTGGTTTATTCTGTTTTTGGCTTAAATCCTGATTCAAGGCTCGGCGAAGTAATCAATTTCTTTTTATATGACTCGATTAAAATACTGTTGCTGTTATTCTTTATGATAACAGCTATTGGTTTTATCAGAACCTATATATCTCAGAATAAGATTAAGAATTGGATTAGCAATAAGAAGCTATTGGGCAATTTTTTTGCTTCGCTTTTTGGCGCGATAACTCCATTTTGTTCATGTTCATCAATACCTATTTTCTTGAGCTTCTTGGAAGTTGGTATTCCGTTGGGGGCTACATTCTCGTTCTTAATAACATCTCCTTTAATCAATGAGTATCTGGTAGTAATAATGCTTGGATTTTTCGGGTGGAAAATCACCCTTCTTTATGTATTAAGCGGAATTACGATAGGCGTTATTTCAGGTGTTATCCTGGGTAAGATGCATTTAGAGAAATACCTTGTTAAGGGAGTGGTCTCAGAAGATAAGCAACAAGCCAAAGAAAAAGTTTATACAGGAATAAAAGAAAGAGTTATCTTTGGAGTAGATGAAGCTAAGTCAATAACAAAAAAACTATGGCTGTGGGTATTGTTGGGAGTGGGCATCGGTTCATTTATTCATAACTATATCCCTCAAGAAACAATACACGGAATAATAAGTAAAACAGGGCCCTTTTCGGTTCCTCTTGCAACTATATTGGGAGTGCCGATGTATGGGAGTTGTGCAGCAATTGTGCCAATAGCGGTGGTTTTGTTCAGAAAAGGTGTTCCATTGGGGACAGCGTTAGCTTTTATGATGGCAACAGCTGCTTTAAGTTTTCCTGAGGCGGTAATTTTAAGAAGAGCAATGAAACTACAGCTAATAACAATCTTTTTTGGTGTAACAACCATAGCAATTATTATTACAGGATATTTGTTCAATATGCTTCAATTAATGATGTAAGGTTATTGACTTGTGATGTTGGTAGAATAAATAAGAAAGAAAACATGAAAATTGAAATTCTCGGAATGGGATGTCCTAAATGTAAAATGCTTTATGAAAACGTAAAGAAAGCGGTTGAAGAAAAGGTCATTTATCCAAAAAGTTGTGAAAATCATCTTCTTGGGGGAGCCAGTTTAATCTCTCTAAATTTGAATAGAGAGATGCCAATCTCTTTATCTCTGAATCGTGGTTTAGTTAATGCAGGGCACTATCGTCGATATTCT
>Ga0222658_1000056_pt1 | contig 76123 bp, 130 predicted proteins | sample AntAcemetagen476_FD_179830 | JGI IMG/M metagenome (GOLD analysis project Ga0222658, IMG submission 179830) | Saline water microbial communities from Ace Lake, Antarctica - #476 | ecosystem: Environmental > Aquatic > Non-marine Saline and Alkaline > Saline | place: Antarctica: Ace Lake... | reverse complement strand
CCGAAAGCAAATAATAATTCATATAATAGTTTTATGTTAAATCAGAAATGTGAAACCCACTCAGAATTATGTGCTGAATTAGTTGATTATATTACACCATATATTAATTCAGAAGTTAAAAAACAATTAAAACAAAAAGAGATAGAGATAGAAGAATTAAAAAGTGAGATTTGTCTATGGATTGGAAAATGCAATGAATTAAATAAAATAGTTGAAGAAAGAGTTACAGATAAGGAGAAGATCTAATATGCCATCATCAGATCTATATTATAAATCAATCGACAGTTTATTTAAATCTGTCATTGTAGTACTATTAATATATCTATTTAATAATAAATCAAGAGATATGCACATTAGTTATATTGCTAAGAAGATAAATTCTACAACTTCATATCTATTAGCTCTAAAAAACTCAATGGTAAAAGAAGGGCTTGTGTCTGAATATTATACAAAAGGAAATAAAAGGTCAAAAAAGATTAGATTAACAATTAATGGTAATTCTGCAGCATTAAAATTAGTAGAGCTTAAATGCGTTTTAGAACACAACCATAAAAAAGAGGGATTATGTTGAAAAGAGTTACTAATATTGGAAATAATAACAATAAATTTTTAGCTAGTGTACCAAAAAGGTATAGAATGATTAAAATAGAGAAGCTAGGTAACGAAGCGCTCAAACAAGTCATGGATATGATAAAGAAAGATTATAGTTATGCAAAAATAGCAAAGACTTTAACTGAGATATATGAGATTGATATTAAACCAGAGGATGTTTCCAAGGTATTAAAGGATAATGCTAAGTTAATGGTCAATTATAGGGTACATCTTGAAAAATATAATCTGACCAGAGCTAATTTAGTGCTTGATGAGACAGTTAAATTTGCAGATGCAGTAGATAGTTTAGAAAAAGCATCAAATATAATTGAAGAAAGGCTTGCTACTGCTATAACTAATGATGATGTAGTAAAATTAGGTAAGGCCTTGACTGATAACTTACGTTCTGTTACTGGTATGATTAGAAATTACAAAAGACTAACAGGCCAATCTCAAGAAAAGCCTAGTATATTAATTGACCAGTCTACAAAACAGGTAAATATTGCAACATCTAATGATTCTTCAACAAATAAGCTAGTTAAAGAACTAGGAATGGCAAATTTCAATGTAAAAAAATATGTAGAGCCAGAAGTTACAGATGGAAGAACATTACGCCACCAAAAGGAAGAGAAAGTTGTGGATGCAGAAGTGGTTGAAGAAGAAGACGGTGATACAGATTAGAGGACTTCAAGAAATATGTTTTAGTTACCTTACTTTATTGAAAAAAGAGGGTAAATCTACACTTATTTACGAAGAAATTCAAGAATATTCAGAAAATAAACAACATCAAAAGCTAATAAAGGATGCTATTGATAATGAGCTTGGTTGTGGTCCTAACCCACTAGATTCTTCCTATGAGGTACATAACGGTCAGAAGATTTCATCATTAAGAGCTTTCATGATTTATTGTAAAGTTATGATATATAGTGACCTTGCTAGTGGTAGAACAGTATGGCGTAAATTTTTAGAGATGCAATTCTTACTTATAGAAAGACATAAACGTATATCTTATTGTGCTGCGAGATCGTCGGGAAAAAGTTTTTTCGCTAATTTATACATTTCTTTTAAGATGTATTTAGTTCCATATTTTGATGTTCTTCTAGCTTTTAATATTCCGATTATGACAGAGAACTTCTTTTCTGTATTTATGAGAGTTATAGATAATAATGAAATGCTTCTTTCAAAGAAGGAACATAATAAAAAGAATATGATATGGGGAGTTAAGAAGTGTGGATACAATAAGGGAGTTATTAAGAGTATAACGGTTGGAAGTACTGGAAGATCGGCACAAGTGTCACTTTGCTGGTGCGATGATATTCTGAGTGATGCATCTATGGGCAAATATCCACCAGAGAAAGTCAGCAAGTTCATACTTGGAGATCTATATAAAACTACTGGTCAAAAGAAAGGTAGATTTGTAGTAGAAGGGACGATTCATGCCGAAGACGATATATACCATGAATTAGCAAAAGATTCGAATGGTAAATATGAGAGAGAAAGATTATTATGTACAAATGAGAAGATATTTATTAGCGCAAAGGGGTTTGCTTGTAGAATTTTTCCAGGGATTTTAAACCACAAAAACAAGGAGGTATTAGTTCCCGAAGCATACACTTATGACGAATTGATGCAAGAAAAAGTTATTATGGGCGATTATAATTTCTATAGAGAGATTCAACAAATATGTAAGATTGACAAATCTGCTTTAATGTCTTACTTCTTATTTATGAAATGTACAGATGAAACATTATCTTTAATGGAAATAGGTGAGCGTGGTAAAAAATATGTTATGGTTGTCGATCCATCAGCAGGAGAAGGTCAATATTCCGATTATGCTGCAATATCTATTATAGAAAAAGTAGGAGATAAGAAGATATTAAGATATTTATGGCAGGAAAGATTCTTACCAATTATTGATCCAGAAGGTGGTGATATAGATTTAACCCATGAAGTAATGAAAGTTTTCCGTTTGTTTCATTCTCCTGAGTTGTGGATAGAAAATAATAGTATAGGTCGTATTCTAATTCAAAATTTGAAGAAGGAAGGTATAGACGTAAACGAACATAGTACAGATAAGGATAAGGTTAAAATAATGCTTGATGCAATATCTGATTTCAAGCTGGACCAAAAGATAATAATACCATACAACAATAAATGTGATTTTACAATGGAATGGGTGGATATTCTTAAGAAACAGGCTTTATCTTACGGTCTTAGTAAAAAGTCCAATGGCAATATGATAATAGGTGGTAAAGGAGCACATGACGATCTTATTACCGCAGTCCTTATCAACATACATTATACAAATGATGAGGAGATGGACACTCCGGATGCTGTGTGTATTTCTTAATTGCCATATACTTTTTTTTATTTTGTCGTCGATAGATATTATTACAAAAACATACATTTAAATAGTTAAACATTCTAATACTATCTTATCATAAATTAAATTACACAAAAGAGGGAATATGCAAGATAACCAACTAGCTAATAATGATGTTTCTATACCGAAAGAACTAGATATTGATGTAGTGTCTAAGATGATCCTTGACATGAAGGATGTAAGTATTGTTACAGAACCTACTGCTTTTTCGATAGGCGGATTAAAGGCTATAGGCATTAATAAAGTTTGTATCATGGACATACCTGGTTTACTATTAAGCCATCCTGCAATCGAGAGGGGTATTGAGTTCAAGTTCAACCGTATGATTAAACAGTTAGACAAAAAGAATATAAGAGAGAATGTGTATGCTGCCAATGACACTCCGTTTGCGAAGATAGTTGCTGACGAAATGGCGGACATTTTAAAGAACTCAAATAATCAACCATTAACTTGGGTTAAACAGTTTGGTAAGGACGCTATGCGTTTTGGTGATAATTATTTTGTTCTTATACCTAATAAAGCAAAAAATAAAATATTAAGATGGGAATTACAGAATCCAATTTTCTTCTCACCAAATTTCGTTACAAACAAGAATTCCAGTGAAGGCTTTTATCCGTTACTTGCTTTGAAGTCAGGAATGGTTGTAAAGTATGATATTGATCCAAAGACAAAAAAGCCAAAAACTTTCACTCAGCTAGTAAAAGATGAGGGCAAGAATGTGATAACAGTTTCTAAAACAGTCTTGAAACCTACTGGCGTTCCTATTCCTGCATCAAAAGTTGTTCAGTTAAATTTTGATAGGATTGGTGATGATCCATTCGGTATTCCTATAGTTCATACATTATGGCGTATTATGAAAGATTTGATTAGACTTGAAGGTGCAAGTACTGATAGCATGGTAGCTTTTGGTGTTAATAAATATATTGCTAAGACTCAATTTAGAACTAAAGAGAAGATGAAAAAGTTCGGTCAATCGTTATCTGAGATTTCAAAAAGCAGTGTTACAGTTTTACCAGAGGGTGTTGAATTAGATAATATCAAGCCTGGCAGTACTGAGTTCGACAAAGTACATGTTATGTTAATGAAGCTAATTGCAATGCGGTTAGGTATAACATTATTACAATTAGAGGGAACTGGTGAGGGTATTACAAAATCCACACTAGATTCTATTATGAAAGATGTTCGAGCTGATTATTTTGCTGATGAGTTAGAGATTGAATCTGCAATAAATGAAGGTTTTATTAAATCGTGCATTGTTAATTATAATCTGAGTGGCGATAAATTAAAAACATTCCCATTCCCAAAATTCTCGTTCTTTGAAGTAGAGGAAGATAAAGATGATAGGGCAAATAGAGAATTAAAGCAATCTTTGACAGACAGAAATAATGCGTTCGTTATTAATCTATTAATGGCTAATGGTTTTGTTGAGAGTGCTTCGGCATTAGTTTTGAAATGTTTTCCATCATTGAATGCAAAGAACGAAGAAGTAACAAATATAAAAGATATAAAGATAAAGGAAGTTGAGAAGAGCGATAAGAAAATCAATGATACTGCAAATCCAAAGACAGTTACAAAGGTAAGTCAGGGGCTTTAAAATGCCAGTTAAAAGTGAGATAGATATTAACTCCACAATTTTGGACTTTAACGAAAGAATATACAAGATTAACGAATTAATAAATAAGCATGATGCAATCAACAAGAAACATATTAAGAAGATAAATGAAGCACTACTAAAACTAAGCAGTAAAAAAGATATTGGCGTTTTACAGGAAGACATTAAGAATAAGATGTTAGACATTCAATCTAACCATACTAAAAAGATAAAGACAGTTAGGGACAATATTAATTCAGTCAAAAAGAATATTGAAGAGAACAAAAAAGAATCAGATAATAGGCTTAATACGATAAAGAATGCCATTTCTTCAGGCAATGATGAACAGGATTTAAACTCTCAATTAGCATTACTTGGAATCTCGACAGGCGACAAATAAATGACAGATTTTGATGAGTATCTTAATAAAATAGAGAAGCAGATAGAAGTCCTGGATATAAAACACCTTTCTAATAGGACAAATTCAATATTAGAGCAATTAATGTCAAACGTGTTAGATGTAACAACCCTTTCTCCAGATGAGCAAACATTTATACATGCAAAATTACACATGGATTTTTTTAATAAACGTGCAATACTAGATAGAAATGACATAAAAGCACTACATTCTGCGTTAATTAAGTTAATGGCAAATCACAAGGTTTATGATAAATTGGACGAAGAATAAGCACATTCCATAGAAACATTTAAATATTACCATAGCTATAACATTAGTCATACATTAAATAATACTAAATCTACATTACACAAAAGAGGACCTGTGTTTGATAAAAGAATTGAACTAATTGATAATAAACTATTCGAATTAGAACTCGTTTCTAAATTCAAACATATAAATTCTGCTAAAAATATTATAAAAAAAGGTGAAGTTATATCTAAATTCACTGCAATAGTAAAATTTCCTAACATTTCTAAATTTTCAGAACTTCCACATAATATAAAATCAGACCTAGATATGCCAATACCTATGTATGTTGATTTATGGTTTTTAAAAGAAGGAAAAAATCGTGATGGAATAGTCACACTGGCTGAACTTATTGGAGCAAGTGAAAGATCATCTGGTCAAGATATAATACCATTCCATGACAAATCAGATGAATTAACTACTTATGATATATCAGACGAATGTGGTTTTACTGAAGGTGGAAGGATAGACCAAGATAAATTTGGTGCAAATTGGGCTGTAGTATCTGCAAGAATAACTAATAGAAATATAGCTTATCAAATGTATTTAAAGAAACTAAAAAACAAACCTATAGAAATATCTGTAGAGTATTTTTCTACTCCTAAATATTCAGACAATGGTGAAATAATTTCAACTAATATAAGACCCAAACTAATATCGCTAGTAAAGTCAGGTCATATCAAAGGTAATAAAATAGTTATTAAGTCAGAAATATAATCTAAAAGAGGTAAATAAAAGATGTCAGCAAAAAATAAAGTGTTCGAAATGATCAAAAAATCAATGAATGATAAAGTTTCTAAGTTTGATAAGAATGAAATGGAGCTTATGCCAGAATTACCACCAGAAAAACCAGAAGTAAAAATAAAAGATGGTATTGCTACAATATTAATTAAAGGTGTAGTTGGTTATGAAGTAACTGCTGAATCTATTAGAGAACAACTAGAACAAGCTGACGGTAAAGAAGTTGTTTTTGAAATTGCATCTCCTGGTGGTTCTGTTATAGAAGGGATTGAAATCTTTAATATAATTAGAAATTATGATGGAAAAACAACTTCAAAGATAATTGGGCTTGCTGCAAGTATGGCTTCATATATAGCTTTAGCAACAGACAAAGTAGTAGCTGAAGATAATGCAATCTACATGATACATAATGTATCTAATATGGCTATGGGTGATTCTGAAGATATGGAGAATGAGGCTAATAAGCTAAAAAGCATGAATGAAAATATGGCAGTAGCTTATGCTAATAAAACTGGAAAGTCTAAAAAAGAAATCTTGAAAATGATGGATAATGAAACGTGGTTATTCGGGAAAGAGATGAAGACAGAAGGGTTTGTCGATAACATAATGACTCATAATGAAAGCAATGGTGCAGATAAAAATAAAAGCATCACAGAAGCAAAGACTAAAGTCAAAAAAATGATTACTGATGTTAAGGATAAAAATAAAAAGAAGAAAGATGATGAAGAGGAGGAAGATTTGAAAATGAAAAATAAAATAAGTAAATTTGCTGATAATGGTATCGAATTATTAAAAAATATTTTAGAAGATATGAAGAAGGAAGAGAAGGATGTTACTATTGAAGATTTCAAAGCGTACGTAACAAAGATTGAAGGTGTTATGGCTATTGAGAAATCTGAAGATCCAAAGGAAGACCCAAAAGAGGATCCAAAGGAAGACCCAAAACCAGATCCTAAAGAAGATCCTAAAGAAGATCCAAAGGAAGACCCAAAGGAAGATCCTAAGGCTGACCCTAAAGAAGATCCAAAGGAAGATCCAAAAGAGGATCCAAAAGAAGATCCTAAAAAAGAAGAAGATGAAGTAAAAGCGTATAAAGAGATTGTAAAAGAAGCAGTAGCTAATATGAAAACAATAAACGCTTCACTAAAATTAGAAATGGATAAAAGTGATTCATTGATCAAAGAAAATATTGCTTTGAAAGAAGAAATATCAAAATTCAAATCAACAGCACACGAAGATTTAGTTAAGGAAACATTTGTTGAGATATCTAAATTTAAAGAAATTGCTGAAGACAAAGTTGAATCTAAGAACGAAGAACTCTCTAAAATGAGTGACGCTGCATTAAACGCTATGAAGGCAGCATATGGTGAATTTAACGTATCTAAGATGGGTGAGGAAGCTGACCCAATTACAAAACCAACACAAGACTTGAAACCCGAAGATGATGAAGATAAATTAATGTCAAAAATGGCTGATAGCGATGTGCAAAGAATGATTAAACAAAGATTAAACGTAAGAGTTTAACTTTATAAAAAAAGGTGAAAAAGATGGAAGAGTTTTTTAGAATTTCAAAAGAAGGCGCAGACATGATTTCTAAGTTTGTAGCTGACGCTCAAACAGAGCATTTATCAAAGTTTGCAAATGAAGTTGATGCAGGATTACTAGATGCAAACAGCACAACTGTAACACAACAGTTTGATAAGATGGTTAGATTGGTTAAGCCAATTTTAAATCTAGAAGAAAAAGGAATTGTTAGAGTTAAAGAAGTTGCAGACAATACAGATAAAGCAACATTCTCAGTAGCTTCACAACAAAACTTTACTTGGACAACTGTTGATACAAGAGGATCAGAAAAATCCACTTTAGCAGCAGGAAGTGGTAGTTATCAAAGTGTAAACGCACCTAGTTATGTACAAGTAAGTCCACTAACTAAGTCAACAACTCTATTCATTCATGAGAATGAGAGATTAGTTAACCCTTATGATATGGCTGAATTAATGGCGCAAGTTCAAGAAGAAATTGCTTATGCTAAAGAATCAGACGCATATAGTGTATTAGCTACAGAAGGAAGTTATACAGCATCAGTTAGTTTAAAATTCGCTGGTGGATATACTGCAGCTTCAGGATACATCACAAGTGCTAACATTTTAACATTTGATGATTTAGACGCAGCTAAGAAAGATTTAAAGACACAAGATAATGCAGCTAGTGCTACTAGAAAAATTATCCCTAACGCAATCTTAATTGCAACAGAACAGTTAGTAGACTTAGAAGACAGTGCAGTTTTGGCTCCTGGTCAATCAACAAGCGGTCAATATAAGAAAGCTAAGTTCGATGGTGACGGAAATCTATTATCATATGCAGGTATGGAAGTAATCGAAGCAGTAAATATGCCACAAATTACAACTAGTTACTTTGCTTCAAGCAATGGACATTACTGCTATGTTGGTAAGAAAGGTTTATTCGTTGGTAGAGGAGAGAATAATAAGCGAAACAAAGTTAGATCTTTTGAAGATCCAAAAACTCATGGTATAGAATATACTATTGACATAAATTTTGCCCAAGCTATATTATTTAAAAATGCGATAAAATGTATCGCAAGTAGCGACGATTAAATAAGCAAATAAATCGTAACATTTGTATATAACTATGCTTAATGGTTATTATATGTGTTACGGTATTTTTTTTTATTTTCAAATAATATAAAACAATATAATCTAAAAGAGGGATAATAAATGGCAATGATAAAACATAATCCAGAATTCGAAAGAGAAGTATCAGGTTGGGGATTCATATTAATAGATAGTAATAAAAATAAATTTTCAATTAAATATAGTCATAAAGAGACAGAGATTGCAGACGATATTGCAGTTGATTTCATAAATGATCCAAGAATAATAATTGACTTTGATGATAAGAGTAAAAACAAGAAAAAAGAAGTTAAAGGTTCAGAAGAAAAAGAAGTTATTATTGCACCAAAAGTATTAGCACCAAAGAAGAAAAGCATAAAAGCACTAAAGAAAGAGATGAAGGATCTTAATAAAGATGTACAGATAGAAAAGTTATTAAATTTCGGTCTTACAAATAAAGAAATTAAAGCGTTACATTACGAGAGACAAAGAGTCGATAAATTAGTTGAGTTGATGAGTTAATTATAAAATGACGGACCAACATTTATCAACAACTGCATTATGTACTGAAGCAGAAGTATTACAAATGGCTTATGGTAAATCTGACACTACTAGTTTAGATTATTCTAGTTCTGATGTTACTCAAGCAATTTCTGATGCAAGTAAAGCAATATATAGAAAGTATGGTAATTCAGAGAAGTCGCAATTTTATATTGAGTCTGACCAGACAGAGTATGAATTTCGTCCTGACAATATGGAGACATATTTTATTAAGCAGTTAGTTATTCATGATATTGATGATGCAGATTCAGGAATGAGTTATAAAGCGAGTACTGATTATGCTGTTGATTTGAATGTAAACAAACTAACATTTACATCTACTCAATCTTCAGATTGGGCTGGACGCTATTGTTATGTTGATTATATTCCTGTTGAGTGGAATTTATTAGCTAAAAACAAAGCAGCTTTAGATCTTTTAGATGGTGATGCAGCAATGATGAACGCTGGAGAAGGCACTACTGATAATCCACGAGTTGCTAGGCTTGCTAAAAAAATTACTATGTTAGAGAGAGATATGCGTCCTTTTGAATGTGAAGGTTCTATGGAGAATAAAGATTATGAGCCAAGAACTTACGATAGAACATACATAAAACAGTTACGTTTCAGATAAATTTATATATAAGTTGTGCCTATAATAATACTATACTAAACTAAATTCTAAATAACATTACATAAAAATGATCCCTGTAAAATATATATGTTTTGCAGACGACAATTTTCCAACAAGTAATTGGTTGAAACCTATAGAAAGTTGGTATATGAGGAAACGATGGCAGATAATCTTGAATATGTAGACGTGTATGATTCTTTAGTTATAATTCGTGACTTCATAAATAATTCTTATAGTGGTGTTTCTGGTAGTCCTATTGAGGATCCATGGGAAACTGCTACTAGTAAAACAAGATCATATTTAGCAGGACTTGATGATGATACTTTATCTATTGCACGATTTCCAAAAGTTACTATAGCTCCACTTGATCCTTTAGTTAGAGAGAGAATAGGTGGTGGTAAGTCACAATACAGAGAAAGACATACTTATAATATTAAAATAATGTATACGTGTGAGCGTAGTGCAGTCTGGACTTATGATGGAACTAAATATAAAGGTTCTCATCAATGCAGAAAGTATTTACAATATTTAGGCAATAAGATAAAACAATATTCAGGCAGTTTTGAAGAATTTAATGAATTAGTTATTGGTGGAGTCTCTAATATAATTACGTCGCCAGATGCATTGAAATATTCTGGAGTCCTAAGCATAAAATTAGATTCATATTCGAGGATTTAAATGGCAACAACACAACTAGAACAAGTAAGAAAATTACCATCAGCATTTGGTGGTAGAGAAGTAATCTATGTTAAGTTAGCTAATGCTCCTAAAAAATATAATGATATAAGGTTGTCAATAATAGCAAGATCAGAGAATTTATCTAAAAGGTTAGTGAACAAGAATATGGAATTTACTCGTAATTATATTAATGGCGCTAAGTTACTAAGTCCAAAAGCTAAGGAAACTTTGCTCTTTTATTTGAAATATAAGAAAGAAGGCGGCAAGATTAGAAAGATATTTGCTGACGGTCAAATAAGTGCAATGTTTGAAATTGGTGTTAAAGAACACGAGGTTTCGTTAGCAAACCCGTCATTACAAAATAGATCAAGAGTAAAACAATGGATGAAGAGTCATGGATTCGGTAATAAACAAAGTTTCATTGTAGGAAAGCCTGGAACAAGTATGGCAAAAAGTCAAGCAGTAAGATATATGGAGAAAGGTTTTGACCGTACTTTGAAAGCAGCAAACAGACAAATAGATTTAGAATTTCAATCAATATAAAGGTGATAAATAATGAAGGAATATAAAAACGCATGCAAATTCGGATTATTCGTTAAAGATTTAGGTAGGATTATTGATATTAATGAACAGTTTGAAGCAAGAATGTCAGAATGTATTAAGGTTCTTTTAAGGGAACATAAAATAATACCTGTAGAAAGGAAAATCAAGATTGAAAAGAAAGTGGAAGAGAAAAAAATCCACAAGAAACCAGAGAATAAAGGTACTAAAAAAGAAGAAGTTAAAAAGGTAGTGTTTGAAGAAAAACCTGCTTTATTTGATAAAAAATTGGAGGAATAATAAAAAATGGTTACAGTCGGAAATAGTGAAGTATTAACTGGTGATAATCTTAGAACTTTCATTTATGAACAACATTATGAAAGAGAGATTGCTACTGGTGATATTAACGGAACAAACAAAGAATATACAACAACTCATAAGATGGAAGCAGTAATGGGTGACGCAACAACTTTATCTGGTTGGTCAGGAAGTCCACAGGCACAATATACTGACTCTAGTGGTAATTATTATAGAAAGGATGTATTCATTGAGACATTAAAGAACGGTAGTATAAGCCCTCTTAATACGTCTACATACGCAGTCAGTATTGTAATAGGTACTACTGGTAGTTTCGTAATGACAACTGCAGTTCCCGCATCAGTTGCTGGTAGTTTGTTAATTTCATATTCAGCAAGTTTGAATGAGAGAACTGATGAAATTACTAATGTCAGCTTAGGTGGCGGTGGAAGAGCTAATACTTATGTCGTTGTACAAAATGGAAAAAGAGTCAAAGTTACAGCAGTACAAGAATCTAGAACTGTAAGTATTGAAGCTATATCTATTGCTAATGGTTGGACACAATATCTTAATGGTAGTATTGTAAGCCAATCAATTAACAATGCAACATCTGGTAGTGATTTAGTTGAAGCAACAATTGGTACTGCTACAAGAGATTATGGAAAAACAATAATCTTAAGACAGTATGATCCAAGAACAGGAAATCAAGTTATTGAGGCTTTATACAATGTTGATGGTGTAAGTGATGACACTGCACGACCTTCAGAAGGCCAAGCAACTGAGACTGTTGGATTTGATTGTAAGCCACAGGATTACGGAAGAGTTAGTATCAAGAATCAACAAGGGTAAATAATCCCTTATTTTTTTATTTTTTTGAATTAGAAAATTAAAGAGGAATGAATTTATATGGACGAAAAACCAGAAGAAGAAAATGTAATGCGTATCGAACAGATAAGCGATGTAGAATATAAGAAAGAGAATATAGCTTTTGTGATAAAGCCGCTTCATATTAACCAGGCAAATAGATGGGCTAGATGGTGTGAGGATAGAGGTTTTTCTAAGTTTCATAATAAAGCGTTTGCATTAGCGTTAGACATATTAGAGAATAAGACACAAATATTTACAGCACAAAACAATAGATTAGAAACATTAGAGAGATTAGTTTATGCTCATGATGAATTACTTGCTAATGTAATTACAGACATAAGTGAGAAGAAAGAGGAAGTTGTAGAGACTGAAGAAGAAAGAACTAGAAGACGTGTGCGAGAAAAACGTGCAATGATGAATGCTTCAAAGAAAAAAGAGGTTAAAAATGACTAAAGAAAATAAGGAAAGCACTGCAAAAGAAGGAAATATAGTTGGAACAAACACAATAGACAAATCTAAAGAGAACACTTTTCTAAAAAAAGAAGAGATAATGTTTCAGGTTGATGAAGATGGTGTAGCAATAGCTGAAGAAATGGAGATTGAAGTTTATGATAAATCTATTGACGATGAATTATTATTCACAACTATGGAACTAGATAATGCTCTTACAATGTATGATTCTATTAAGGTTGCTTTTAAGAGTACAATGAAATTGATTAATGCTGAAATATCGAAATCAAAAGAAGCTATTATTATTTTAAGCAAAGAAGAAAAGCCACAATTAGAAGTAATAAAAGGGATAAAAAAACAAATAGAGGATAAAAATCTTGTAATAAACAAAATATCTTCAGAGAATGGTATAAAAATATCTGCATACACTATTAAGATAAATGAATGTAGGGCTGATTTAAATTTCTTAGAGAAAAAACGTGATAGTGAAAAAGTATTAAGAAAGATAAAAGCAATACCATGTACTGTGTCAGAGGCATATAAATATTTCAATAAAAATATGTGGAAGAATGATAAAGGTGAATGGCAAAGTCCTATTGACAAAGAAGATAAAACATTCATTAGTCATTTATTATCAGATAAAGTAGCTGAGCCTAAATTAACAATCAAAGAATGGGACTTAGCAAAGCCACAAATGAGGATGTGTTTTAAAGACGCAATTGGAGATATTTCAGAATATCATAAAGCTTCTCCTAAAGAAATATTAGTGAATAATAGAAGAAGCGAAAAATTAAAAAACTTCGACGGGGAACTGCAAGATTAAACAGATTCAGGCAGGATATGTATTTATCCTTACTTGGAGTTACCCCAGACAAGCAAGGAAACTTGTACCAGTTTCAAATTAATGGCATGATAAAAGCGTACATTGATCATTTAAGTAAAATGAGAGGAGTTTAAGAAACAAACATAATGGCAGGCAATATAAATCGTACAATTGTAATATCAACAGAGTTTCGTACTGGTAAGATTGATTATAGTCAGTTGAAAGACTATGAGAAAAGGTTGAAAGCTCTAGAAGCTGCTAATAAGAAATTAAAAAAGTCAGAGATTGATAAGGATAAAGCTCATAAAAGTGGTTGGGCTGGTCTTACTAAAGCTAGGATTACTTATTTTAACTATGCAGTTTCAATAGGTCTAGTTATTGCCTTATATAATAAATTAGCAAAACCTGCTCGTGAAGTAGAGCATGCTATAACACAAATTGGTTCTGTTACTGGTAAAACTAATGAAGAGATTATGAATCAAGTAAGCCTTCTTAGAATGGGTACAATATTTACGCTTAAAGAGACTGCTGCTGCATATTTAGAGGTTTCTAAGAAAGGATTTGATGCTGCAGAATCGTTTGATATTGTAAACGCTTCAACAAAATTAGCCATTGGTGGTTTTACAACATTAGCTATTGCAACTGATGCAATTTCAACAACTTTAAATCAGTTTAGTCTTGGAGCAAAAGATGCTACACATGTTGCTAATATCTTGGCTGGTGCTGCTGTTCAAACAGCTTCAACAGTTAGTCAATTAACAACATCATTAGGATTAGTTGGTACTGTGGCTGCTGGTGCTGGTATTTCATTAGAAGAAACAGTTACGACTATAGGGTTACTAACTAACGCGGGGCTTCGCGGCTCAAAATCGGGCACTACTCTTAGGAGGGTTATTCAGGGATTAGTAAAAACTCCTGCAGAAGCATCCAAGCAGTTAAGAAAATTAGGTTTTAGTGCTACAACTATAGATGGTGATTTTAAATCATTAAACAGAATTGTTACTGAATTATCCGATGCACTAGATAAGGTTGGGACTGAAGCAGAAAGATCAAAACTAATTATGGATGCATTTGGTATTCGTGGTGCGCCTGGTGTTAATGCATTACTTGATCAGTATAAAAAATTAGGTATTACTATTGGCGATGTTTCAGCAAGCTTACAAGCTGGTGAACATTCTATTAATCTATATAAAAAAGCTATGGAATCTTTAGAAAATCAAGGAAAAGAGACCAGTGCTGTATTCCAATCTATGTTACAAGATGCTGGCCTTGTTACTGCAGGGTTTGGTCAAAACATTAAAGAGTTATTTGTAGGTGGTCGTGCTAGCGAAACAACAAGAGCTTTAGCTAAGGATTTAGAACAATTATCAGCTGCTATGAATTTAGGAGGTAAAGCTGGAGAATTAGCACGAGTACAATTTGATAAGATTGTAGAATCGCTTGATAACGTGGGATTAAAGGTAAGGGAAAATGCTACAGGTGGTTTTGTTATAGGAAAGCCAAATCTATACGATCAAAGAAAACGTGCCAATGCTGGACTAATTAGTTTTAACATTAAGTCAGAAGATGTAGAAAAATTCAATCAAGTATTATATGAAAATTTAAATGTTAAGCAAAAGATAAAAGACATAGAAGCAGAAGAAAATCAATTAGCTGAGATGAAAAGAGGTATAGATAGTGCTACTTTGAGTTCTGTATTAGAGATTATTGGTGCTAATGAAAAACTAAATGGTGTATTCGAAACTAGAAAAACGAAAGAAGAAAAGCTTGCTGATGCACAAGCGAACACTGAAAATATATCTGCTCAAGCTCTTGAAGGACTTATTAAACTTGTAGACACTATGGACGAATATGGATTAACTACAAAATATGCGGCAGCAGCAAGACTTCTATTGGATCAAGTAATTGCAAACACAGGAGAAGATGACCAAGTTAATGAAACAGGATTAGCATTAATAAAAGGCTTTAATGAAGAGTTTGGAGAAATGGGTAAACTCCTTGAACTTAATGAGAATAAACAGAGAGCATTTAAAGATATTTTAGACGTATCTACCGATTTATTTGCAAAAGAACAAACTGGAGTTATGAAAGCAAGCAATGCACTTAAAATATATAGGGAAGCTATTGCTTATTTAATTGGGCTTAAAGGAGATTTAAAGGATTCTAATATAAGCGAATTAATGGCTGCAGAAGCATTATATGATAAAAAACTACAACTTGCAAAAGCAGAAGAAAAGTTGAAAGATAAAACTCACGATTTAAATGAAGAGAATAGATTATCAAAAATAGAATTTACAGAATTAACTGAAAAAATAAAGAAAACTACTGATGAGATTAAGAATCTAGAGTCAGAAATAAGTACCATACAATCTAGAAGGTTTAATATTAATGGTATTGGTGAGACTGAAGTAGAATTTTTAATTAAAAATATTGAATTACAACAACAGAAAGCTGAATTTTCTGCTTTGGGTCTAGGCTCTGCAGAGGCTTTTTTACGTTCTGCATTAGCAGGAACTAATAAAGAGATGTCTATTCAGGTTGAACAGGCAGAAAAATTAAATGATGCACTTTATAGTTCAGAAACAAGATATAAAGCTTGGCAAGAGACACTTAATGAGACAATGCGTTCTTTGCTTATCAACTCTATGGATTTGACTAAGGATGTCACAGGAACAGTACAGACGCTACAAACTCAATTGTTAGGCACCAACTTTTTTGGTAACGAAAGTGGTAGTGGTAGTAGTAGTGAAGAAACTCAATACATTGACGCTTTACGTATGGCACAGGGAATATTCTTTGGGGAAGAACAGAATAAATTAGACGAGAGCAAAGCTAATTGGGAAGATAATTCTAATGAGGTAAATAAATCTGCATCCGAAGCTATAAATGCAATAGAAGGCAAGAGACTTAAAATTGAAGACCTTAGAGATACTGAAGCAGATTGGCTTGCTGATCAAGAGAAAATACAAAAAACAATGGATGATAAGATAGAACTTTTACGAAAACAAAAAGAAGCTGTATATCAACTTATTGTACAAAAAAGGAAATTAATAGAAGCAGAAAGTGGTATAATAAATAACAATGAGCCTATTAGTGGTGGAGATAGTGGTGCATCTACAAAATATTCTGGAGAATATATTTCTGGAAATACTGGTGGACATTCGTATAATGTGCCTTCAACTGCGATTGTAGATCCGGCATTTTTCAAATATGCAACTGGTTTTGACGGACTAATATCTAATCCTACTATGATGATGGTTGGAGAGAATGGTCCAGAGCATGTAAAAGTAAGTCCATCAGGACAATCAAATAGTAGCATTGGTAGTGTAAACATTAATATTAATGGAAATAATTTAAGTTCAAGAGAAATCGCAATGGAGGTTCGAGAGGAATTAGCCTCTTTAATGTAATATGACGGATTGGAAAGAAGTAGGAATATTTGCAACAGGCGAAGCTAATGAGATTCAGTTCGAGTTTCGTGTTACTGGCATAACAAAACACCCTGCAACTGTTAAGAGCAGAATAGGTTCACAATTAGTAATTAGTTCAACATTTGGACCTACATTAACAGACAGTGATCTTCAGATTGAGATTTATTTGTTTGGCACTAAAAAGTCTTACATAAATGCAGGATTAACTTTAACACAAGAAGAAACTAGATTAGTTGCATTAAGGGACCAATCAGAGCATCCTTTTGACATTGGTAAGTATAGTGGTAATTATATATTAAGCGAATTAAATGAAGACATAGAGCATAATAACAACCATACAGATGTAAAGAAATATAACTGTGTTTTTTTACACAAGCAAATATGATAAAAGAAATATTTGAATGGATAATTGAAGCTTACGAGAATACATATATGACAAAATTAATAAAGGTTAAGTTGTTTAGAAAGAAGAAGAGAAGATATTAATGGTAAAAATATTAAACTATCTGAAGTTATTTTGGTTAAGTATGAGAAAGGAGATAGAAAGCACTCCTGTTTCTAATTATATAATTGCTAAATATCTAGATAAGGCATCAAAATACAGTGAAAGGCTTGACAATAAATATACAACTTGTGACTTAGAAAAACTAAAGGTTTTGGTCAAATTAATACCTATTAGAAAGCAGAAATATTCTACAGAGCATGATTGTAATAAATTTGCTTATGAGTTTTACGCATTGATAAAAAATATATTTCCTACTTTGGCAATTGGTATTTGTCATGTTAAAACTAAAAAAGGATTACATGCTATGAATTGGTGTATATATAAAAATAAAGTTGGTGGATTAACATTTAGCTATTTAGAGCCACAAGAAGGTAAAATATCATATTATAATTATTCCCCGTATTTTATGGTGATATAGATGTCAAAAAGAATTAAACCTGAAACATTGAAAAGATTTGCAATAGCAAGTGGAATAGTAGGAACTCCTTTAGCAATAGTTTTTATAATGTTTTTGATGAGTTCTGGTGTTATTACTGTTGGCAATTATACAGCTACAGAAGTTTGTGGTGGAAATATGCCTTGTGAGTTAATACTTAATGATGTTTGTTTTAATGATGATGTGTTTTTATATCCTATGAATGGTTCTGAACTTATTAATGCACGACCATCTGACAGTATTAATAGTTTAAAATTATATAGAAGTTGGGGAAAAGGCTGGAGGAATATACCTTTAGATAGAGGATGTGCTGGGAGTTATTGTGGATGCTATTGGTGTAAGTTTGGAATAGAAGCTAAATATAGTTATGCGTTCAGAAAGGACAAATGTTACGATTTAAAATATGAGATATATAAAGATGCAGAAAGCACTATTAATTGGAATATTGGTGATATTAAATGAATGCTAAACTTATTTTTATTATTATTGTAATTATTTCTTCATTTATAGTAGTATCTATAGATCAACCAGCATCAGGAACTTTTAAAGCAGTCTATACAACTATTTATGAAAATTTAAGTAAGAAAGTTCCAGTCTATTCTAATAAGATAATAGCACATAAGCCAGTTTATAGCAAAAAGAATAATACTTGGAGTGATACTTGGAATGAAACTATAAAAACTTTAGATGATTATGATACTGAATATTATGATGGTAAGAAAGTTGGTATTGAAACTCACGATAAGATAAAGTATATTTCACCTTGGCAGAATGTTAATAAGGAAGAATTATATTTGTATAGATGCAAATATGATATAGGCGACAGAAATTGGGCAGAATATCCAATGCGATTATATGAAATTTCAAAAGGAGTTTGTGAAAAAATAGAATTACTGAAAGAGCCAGTTAAAATTGATGACATTGTGGTGGTTCCCAAATGAACAAGCTAATATTATTTTTAATTATGTTATTATGTATGTGTAGTATTTCTGTTAATGCAGGAGCACCATATAGTTCATCTTACAACATCACATCAATCCCTTCAGTAAATTTAGCTTTAGCTTTGAATGGAACAAGTCAATGGAGTGATTGTGGGTATAGTGTTTGGACAAGTATAGATACAGTCCCATCAACAACATTAGGAGATTATTTACTTGTAGATACTTTTACGGGCGATACTACAGATATAGCAGGGCATAAAGGAGATTCAGGAGATACTTGGGTTGAAGGAGATGGAGCAAATAATAATAATATCACAGATGGTGAAATGAGATATGGTGCTGGAGCAGATAGTGCTTACGTTCCTATTTCTATTGGAAATGTCACAAGTTCTACTTATGGTATTGCTTTCTGCTCAATAGACCCTGAAAATAAAGCTTCTGGTAGTGTATCAGATTGGGGAATGTATGGGCATGAAATGGGTTCAGGTTTTAATGATGTTTATAATTCTTTTAATTGTGTTGGTAACACCACATTTGCCCAATGCTATGATGGTTCTTTCCACCCAATATCAGGTGGAACCGCTACTAGTGGTACTTGGTTTGTAGCACATGTTTCAGAAACAGCAGATACTATTTCATATTGTTTATATGATGCTGGCGGAGATTGTTCAGACTTTTCTAATAAACCTGACACTCCTTTAGTTTGTCAATCAGCAATCGGTTTCAGAAATGTTAAAACAACCCAGATTTTAGAATTAACTGTTTGGGACACTGTTGAGGGTGGTACTGGTATAGATAGTTTATACATTTGGGATGGATACAATATCCCACAACAAGCGATAACTGAACAATACGAACTCCAATACAACACCTGTTCCGATATCAGAGTTGTAGATAGTAATAATGTAACTGTCCCTTACGAGGTTGAAGAATTAGGTACTGGTTATCAAACAACAAGTGCTTATTCGGATGATGCAGAATTGGTTTATCATTTTGGGGATATGAGTAGTATAGATTATACATTTTCTTCTGCAATTCCTTCTGTCCCAGGAAAGATAGGTAGCGCATATGATTTTAATGATGATGATTTAAGAATAACCCCAATAAATTTACATGCTGATACTCCTTGGGCTATTTCACATTGGCTTTATTTGGATGCAGGGCAGAATGCTATGGTGTTAGGAGAATATAGTACTAGCGCAAATTATATTTATATGAAGGCTGATGGTAACCTTCAGGTTAGAGATTCTAATAATAATGCTTATACTGGTGCAATTTATACACAAGCTTCAGGTAGCTGGATTCATTATACTTGGTATTGGAATACAACATATTTATTGATATATGAAAATGCAATTTTATTAAATGCTGAGAGTGGAACTTTTGATGGTAACTTTGATTTAGATTCATTAGGAAATCCACATTCTGCTGTTGCAGGATTTAATGGTAAGCTTGATGATATTAGAGTTTATAATGACATTTATTTAACACAGACACAAATTACTGCTTTGGCAGCAGGAACACAATATGAAGATATTGCGCCTGATAATTTATTATTACATGTAACAGGAGAAGTAGGTAGAGATTCATCTTCCGGTGGAAGTAACGCAACAATGACAGGTGTAGATTTTATTGCCAATGGAGTAATTGGTGGCGCAGTTGATTTAGAAAATTCAGAAGACGATTTAATAGATTTTGGGATTGGAGCATCAACACTTGGAACTGACTTTACATTATGTGCAGACATAAAAATTGCAAGTACAGATGTTCAAGGTATTATTTACATTAGAGATGAATCATCGCCATATTATCAAGTAGGACTTATGACTTGGGGAACCACAATAGAAGCAAATTTTGGTGGAAATAACTATGGAGCAAACAAAGCAGAAGCACCGATGAAAGTTGGCGAATGGGCAAATTATTGTATGGTAAGAAACGGGACAGGTTCGGAAGGTTCTATTTATTTAAATGGTACATTAATCGAAATACATGCTCAAGATGCAGGGGCAAACTACGATACAACTAATTTCAAAACAAGATATGGAACTAACACAGCAAGAGATTATGATGGTTCTCTTGATAACGTTAAAATATGGAATAGAGCATTAACCCAAACAGAAATCTCGGCAATATACAACAACTCACAGAATGCAAATATGTTATTAGAACCAATAGGTGGAGAATCAGATATAAACGGACCAGTACCATCTAACTATAATATAACTAGTGGTAATAATTATGGAGAGAACACTCAAATTTGGAACTTGAGTGGAATGGCAAATGTATCAAGTAATTTATTATCCTATACACACTCTTTGGATGAAGCAGGAAATTGCTCAGCAAGAGTTAATGTTATGGGTAATTATACTGAGAATGTAGCGGCTAATGAAAACTACAAATATGCAACAACAGAAACTGTATCTCAATCTTATACTCTTTATGATGATTTAGCTTATGGTAAAAATTATATTTGTATAAGTTGTATTGATGCAAGTGGAAATGAACCTATCACAGGGAATTGTTCAGCTATTGTTAATGTAACACTTTATTCTGCTCCAAATATAACTTTATATGAACCGGAAGAAGATTCTAGCAAGTATTATGGTAATTCAGTCGATTTTAATTATAGTCTATATGATGAAGATGATATATCTGCTGAGTGTAGTCTTGTTATCAATGGCACATTAAACCAAACACAAACAACTAATAATAATACTTTAGACAATTTCACTGTTTTAGATTTTATAATAGGAAGCTATGAATGGTATATCAATTGTACAGATTCAAAAGCTATGACAAATTCAGAAACAAGAAATTTAAGTATTATAAGTAATCCGCCAACTTGGGATTATAATATTTCAAATACTACGATTGTTGAAGATTCAGGTACTACTACATATCTTACTAACTTATCTGATTACGTAACAGACTTAGATGGAGACACTATTTATTTTTCAGTGCAAGATGAGAATACTTCAGAAGTTGATTGCGAAATATTTAATAATTATTCAATAAATATAACTCCGGCAGACAATTATTACGGAAATGCATCATGTACTATAGGAATTAATGATTCTACTAGTTTTGGAGAGAACAGAACATTCTGGATTGAGGTAACACAAATAAATGATGATATAAATGCTTCGCCAATAATTTATCCTTTAGTCTCTTATACAAATGATACTTTAACTTGTAATTGGACATTAACAGGAGAAACTACTGGAGTAGACGAATCATATTACAGATGGTATAATGATACAGGAATAGTAGATAGTGGAAGATATGATAACATTACATTTCCAACTTTATCATCCAGTAATTTTATACATTTTGACAATATAACTTGTAGCGTATTACCTAATAACGGAGAATATAATTCATCTTATGGGTGGTTTAATAGCACAGCATTAGAAATAAGTAATTTTATCCCTGTATTAAATTTAAGCTTGACTAACATAACTACTATTGAGGATACTAATTATTCAGCAAGAATGACTAATTATACATTCGATATCGATGTAGAAGATTCGCACTCATATACTTGTACGCCATCAAATACTTCAGAAGTAGATTGTGATACAGAAAACAATTCTTATAATTTCATGGATAATCAAGATGGGTTTTATTACAAAGATAGTTCTCCGGATGCCAACTTTGTAGTGGGACATAATGTTACAGAAGGATATGATTCAAATTATTCAACGTATTCCGAATTAGTATCAAATGTGAGCACAGCTTGGTATTTTTTTCGTAAATATGTTTCTGCTGACTATGACACTATAACATTTAAGGCAGGAGACGGAATAATTACCACAGAAGAAGTTCCAGCTTTATGTAGAAATGATACGAGTCAATATAATCTATATATATATAATTCATTTGTAGGAGTGCTATCCAACCAATATTATACTTTAATAGCATGTCAGAAAGTATCAGGAGAAGGAGGCGAACATATATTTTACGAAACAGTTGATACATCTGATACAGATGAAACCAAAATATATAGTATAGAATTATTAAAGACTTCACAGATTAATGTATATCCTGCGCAAGATTGGTATGGAAATTCTACTATAGATATTGTTGCGACAGATGGATACAATGTATCAGAAGTAGATACTGTAAATGTAGAAGTTATTAGTATAAATGACGCACCATATAATAACGCAACTATACCTAATATAACTATATCATTCGATGGATATAATGATAGTATAAACTTATTCAATTATTTTAAAGATGCAGAAAATACAATAGAAGGGTTTAATTATACTTGCGACCAACCATACATAGTAGTAGATATAGATAATACTACAGGTATTGCTAACATCAGTGGTAACGAAGCTTTTTACGGAGAAGTGTTATGTAATTTTGCAGCTTACGATGGAGAATATTGGAGCGACACATCTAACGATAGTTTAGTTAATATAACTTACGAACCTTGGAAAGATTTATCAGGACAGGCGTACACATATTATTTAACAATATATGCGGATAATGTTACTGTGGCTAATGGTAGTTATGGAGTACATGTTTTAAATCCTTCATCTGGCATATGGGTAATAGGTAAGAATGGGACAACATTTAACGAATCTAAGTCAGCTGTATTATCAGCAACATTTTATGACGATTATACAAATGCAACAACTAAGTTAAATAATACTGAAGCAATAATACCTTCCAGTACAGTAGATTATAATAAGTATGCATTATCTATGCATTTATCTGGGTATTATGCGTCTACAGCAGCCGCGGAATTTTTTGCTACATGGAATTTTACAGGAGAACAAGAAGAGTTTCTTATAGAAGAGTTAGCATATATGACATCTTCAAGAAACGGAAATGGCGATACAATAATTGCAAATTGCGCAGATTATATAGATGGTGTTCAGATGAATTATGCTACTGCTAGTTCTACTGGAACTGCAACCTGTTCATATAATAACCACGTTGATTTTGATTTACAATATTTAACTGGAAACACTATTAAAGAAAGAGGGTATTGGGGCGGCGGCAATGCATGGTCAGTTCCTTCAAGTATGTCATATTATGGAATTTATTTATATATTAGTAATATGAGTATTAATCGAACACCGAAAGATTCTGCTACATCTATGACTGCATTAGACTTAGGAGAAGAAAGATTATTAGGAGATGCATTTGGAGAAATAAATATTACAATAAATCCCACCACTGCTTATGAATTAGATGATTTAACATGCAATTATACTGTAGAAAAAGTATATACAGACGTATATTACAAATGGTATGTAAACGATGTATTGCAGCCTAACATCAGTAGTGTTTGGTATAGCGGAGAATTTAGCACACACGATAATATAACTTGTGGATTAATTGCAGTAAACGAATATACAGGAACATATTCAGATGAAGCATTCGGAAACATTACGGTTTTAAACCATGAACCGGATATAACATTAGTTTATCCTGAAAACAATGCATATAATATCTTATTTAACACTACTTTAAATGTTACCATAATAGATAATGATTTGCACACAGTAAATGTATCATATTATTTTGATAATGGGACATTAATAGGAGAAGATAACGATGTTACAAATGGTTCAATGTTATACGTAGATATATTAAATAGGGCAGAAGATGAAGTAGTTACTTGGTTTGTAGCTGCAGATGATGGTTATAACATAACATATGCTGGTAATTGGACATTCAATGTTACTAATTTACAACCTGCTAAGTTGATACAAATTAATGACACAGGAAGTATTAATCATACAAGCTTCAACGGGCAAGTTTGTGGGTGGTATAATAACTCTGGAGGAACAGTTACTGGTCATACTCTTTGTGGTCCTACACAGAACTACACACCTGAAATATCGTTCACATTAGACCATCCATCATTATGTAGATTTAATAGCGTTGCTACAAACTATACAGATATGAACTCTAGTATGGATTGTGGAAATTCCTCATACAAATATGTACAAGAGTGTAATTACTATAAGAACTTATCAAACGGAGTCACACAGATGTATTTAGCTTGTTTAACAGAAGCAGGAACATATCAAGACTATGTAACTAGCGACCCAGCATATACATTTAATATAAGTATTACGGACGTATATAACTTAACAGCATATATTACACCTACATCACCTTTTACACATGATAATTTAATAGGTAAGTGTCAAGGATTAACTCATACAGCAGGAAATATAACTTATCACTTCCAGTGGTTTAAAGATAGTGTATTATATCATTCAGGATATAACTCTACAGAAGTAGAGACTGGAATTCTATCAGTCGTAGATACTATGCCTTATTCTAACACTACAATAGGAGACGATTGGAAATTTAGTTGTATAGGTCAGAGTAAAGGAGATAATTCAAACTCTACAATTGTGTATAGTAACGAAGTATCAATTTATAATATATCAATAGAATTAGAGGGCTATACTAGGAATATTACTGCAGAGATAGGAAGCAATATAAATGTTACTGCTAAAATAACTAACGGAGAAGTAGTATGTATAGATGTTGTGCATCCTGAGTATGGCTCTAGTTATACTTGTAATCAGAGCGAAGTTAATTTCACATTAAATCCTACATTCTATACTCATAATACATGGATTAACGGAACGCAAGTAAACTTAACAGGGAATGGCTCAATATCATATTACTTAGATAATAGAACTGTGTTGTCTTACGCAGCACTTAATTTAACTGCTGGAGTAGGAGTATCAGACCTAACATATTTTTACCAAGATGGAACTAATTATACATTTGTAGGAACATTATCAGGAAACACTATAAATAGTAGTTTATTTACAGTAGACGGGGTAGAAAACACTACTGCTACAATATTTTATGATACTGCTGGAGAAGAAGGATGGACTATAACATTCCCAGAAAATCCTAAATCGTACTCGTTTTACTTATATGGGAACGATTTAGATGTAGGAAATGATTTAGAATTTAAAGAGACATTTATTAATGATACTAACCTTACTTCACCTAATACAAACGGAACATTGTGGCTTATTATAGATGATTTCATGCAAGAAGGTCAGACTACATTTGTAGATAGTAGTACCGGGTCCGGATATAGTTATTCTTCTACATCAGAATTAGATACTGCTAATAAAAGATATAAAATATCAGCTTCTGCATACGCTGTGACTCTATCTGGAACATGTACAGCCTCTGATGGGTGCGCGGTAAGTTCAAGTAGTACTCAGAAATTCTCCACTACATTATATAATATAGAACAGTATAAGAAGATAAAACTATATGCTAGTATTTCTACTGGAGCATCTTGTACACATACCTCATCTCTTTATGGTGTAGGTAGTGCTAGTAGTGCAGGATATTTAATACTATCTAATGATGATACTTTAGTATCTTATGAAACTGTACCTGGAGCATCCTCTTCTTCAAATGATGCATGCCTCTCATCTAGTTCGTCTGATTCAGACTCGTCGTCTGGATGGTTTACATTAGTTAGAAATGAAGATTATGGGTCTAGTTTATACTCGTTTAAGGTTTATAAAAATGATGTTTTACAAGGGACTACAACTGCTATGTCTTCTGGTATAGATATAGGAGGATATTCAGTAGCTAGCGCGCATGCCCGTTGTACCAAAAATTACTATTGTCCAGCACCATCTGGAAGTGGGTCATCAACTGTATATATGTATAATGTAAACTTATCTGGAGCGGGAACACAATATATATTAAATAATACATATAATTCGACTGCATCTTATACTAGCGACCTAATATTTACTGCGCCGACAGATATAAAAGCAACTACTTTAACAGCAAGAGAATATCTAGACAGCGGATGTTCTATAGATTATAAAATATCTAACGATAATGGAAGCACTTGGGAAACAGTATTGTCTGGTACTAGACATATTTTCGGTTCAACTGGAAATGAATTAAGATGGAACGCAACTATGGATTGCGGGTCAAATAATACAAAAGCTTCAGTGATAGAAGTAGATTTAGATATTATACCAGGAACATTAGAAAATCTTACAATAGACTTTAACGGAAATGGCACTACAGACTATTCTTATATGAATAAGCTTAACTCTACAAATTCACCACAGATAGTAACATTTGATGAAGACATACTAAGTAGTCTAGACACATCTTCTGGTTCACAGTTAGCGATTTCTATGTATTCGGTAACACCTGGTATAGTACTTATTAATAATAGTATAGTATCATCAGATATTAATCCAATATCAATGAATACTAGTAAATTAGAAGATTGTAATGATTGCGAATTAGATTGGACTTATTCAGGTGCAGAATTAAATTTCACAGACTTAGATATTAGATACCTAGGCGGCAACAAAACATACACTATCACAGCACACAACAATAATAGTGGAAAGAGTTTAGGATTCGATGTTCAATATTTCTACTCTAAATGGACTGATAGTTTAGCACCTCATTTAGATTATATAGACTTTTATCCATCTTCAGTCTCGTCACAAAATGTACAACCATTTGGACAAACTACTACGCAACCAATATTGACAGTAGAGCCTTACAATTACTTGTCTAGACCATTTAACTATTCAGGATATTTAAATGGTAGTAAAGGATGTGTAGACTTAACATTAAGTACAACTAATAGTAAATCTGCTGGCAACATATTACAGAACGTAAGCTGGGTAGAATTATTCAACAATGCTACTGCAGAAAATAATGTAAGCGTGTGGATGTGGGCAGACCTATCTTGTACTATAGGAGAATGGTATCAATGGGCACCAGATTGGCACTTTAAAGCGTGCGCGAAAAATGTTGATATATGTAAGGATGGGGTGTTTGATTAATGCCAGCAATAGTTAGACCTGGAAGGCCAGGACATATTTTTTTACCACAGTATGGATATGTTGCAAGTTGGAAAATAACTGTAACTGATCCAGTTAGTGGTACTGTTTGGAATATAACAAATTATATTATAGGAGATGGAAAAATAACATGGTATTCTAAAGCACTTGCATATGTTAATTTAAAATTAATTAATGATGATGGTAGATGGTTAGATTTATGGGACGGTGGTGAAACTGTTGAGATATGGGCAGAATATGCAGATACTATTACACCTAGTAATAAGATGTTTAAAGGCAAGCTAGATTCAATACTTTTTTCGTGTGGTTCTGATGGGTATACTGCAACTATTAAAGCTAGGCAAGTTCCAGAATTATCAGATATTAAGATAATAACACAATTCTATAATTCTACATGCTCAGACGCAGTTAAGAGCATAGTAGCAAGTGATTACTCATCATATTTAACAACTACAGGCGTAGAAAACTCAGCTACTACAATCACGACTACTTTTAATAATATGGCAGGTATACAGACATTTAGTACAATGGTAGACAAATCTGGATTTGACTTATATATTGATGTAGACGATGATGTTAAATTCTTTGAGCAAGAAAGCAAGATTAATTTGATTAATTCAATAGTACAAGGTCAAAATTTAATATCGTTAAATAATTATGGAATAAATAATAGTAATGTATATAACAAAATATCTGTTTATGGTAAAGAAGAAAATAACATTATATTATTGAAAACTGAAGAAAATACTACTAGCCAAACTACTTTATGGCGTAAAGATTTAATAATATCCGATTCCTCATTAATATCTATGTCTGACATACAAGATAGAGCAGACATGGAACTATCTAACAATATTAAAAGAACTGCAGGTGGTAATGCGGTTTGTTTGGGTATGATAGAAATACGACCAGGAGACTTAATAGAGGTATCAGTTCCATATGCAGGTGCTACAGGATCACATGTGGTCAGTGGATTCACTCATACATTTTCTAATAGTGTAGGATTTAGAACAAGCATTGATTTAACTAGACGACAAACATCATTAGAGACATTATTTAAAGAGGGTATTGATGCACAACGTAGTTTAATACCATCAATAAATCTTAATTCCATGAAAAATAGTTATACTGTTTTTTTTAACGAAGATCCAACATTAGTAACTCATACAAATACAGAGATAGTAAATGATAAGTTGCAATTAATATCTGGTCAAAATACTGGAATAGCTACATTTAATAGACTTTTAGCAGATGAAAATGTCACACAATGTGAACTACGTATTGTTACTAATTATCCACAAAATCAATTATCTAGTTATAAAGTTAGTAATGATAATGGTGTAACTTGGGAAACTATAACGGTTGGTGTGGTTCATATATTTAATAGCACTGGTAATAAATTAAAGTTCAAAATTAATTTTGTAGGAGATGCAACAACAAGGCCGGCTTTTGATATGATCTGCGTCTTATATAAATAGAAATAAAACAGAAAATAATATAAACACCAGAAACAATAGATTACCTTATACATAATTAAAGCTTAAAAGGAGGAATTAAAATGAACGTAATATTAGTCGTAAATGATTTTTTAGCACAATTTTCACCACAAATAGTAATGGGAGTAGGCGCATTAATTGGTGCATCAATAAAAGCAGGTATTTCTATATATAAAAAGAGAAAGGAATTAGGTAAGAAATTTGTTCTACAATATGAGAGAATAATTGATACAGTTTGGCAATCAACTGGTGCAGGAGTTGCTTTTGCAATGGCACTTGGCGCTTCTACAGGCGGTATACTTGAGTTTATCTTTGCACTTTTAGCAGGAGCAGGAATAAACAGTTTGTGTGATGGAATAGGATTTCCTAACTTATTAACAAAAGTATATCCTTATTTTAAAAAGAAAGGCAAGAAATCTAAAAAATGATTGAAGAGATTAAACAGTGGAAGAAAGAGAACGGTAATATTTCATATAGCATGAAGGAGTTATTGCAGGGATTGCATGTTAAAGTTGATGATCTTAAATCGTGTCAAATTGCTGATAATAAAGCAATAGAAAAAAATAAAACAAATATTAGTTGGCACAACAAGGGGCTATATGGTGTTTATGTTCTTATTGTCGCTATCTTTTGGTTTCTTGTCGGTTAATTTATTTTTTCTTTTCCTTTTTGTAAATATTCAGTCCATACTTCTAGCGCTTTTTTACGTTCTATAGTTACTAATCCTTCATCAATATTACCAACAGTTCCGTGATGTTTATGCCACATATATAGTTTATTTGCGATTGCAGCTTTAAACCCTGCATTAAGTATATCAAAGTGGAATATTCCATCTTCTCCATACATTTTCATTTCTGTACAGAATCTAATATCATTCTCAATTATATTACTTTTCCTAAAAGCAAAACAGAATCCAGACAAGACTTCATTAGGCTCACTACAATAGGTCAAAATTGGAACATCTAAGCTATTCATATATTCTTCTTCTATATTGGTTTCTATGAAGTAATCAGGTATTTTAACACGCTGTAGTGGCTGTCCAATAGTTTCAGTCCTGCAAGTTATTAATCCAAGAGTTTTATCTTTTTCTAAGAATGAGATTAATTTATCATCAAAATTCTTAATTACAAATTCTACATCACTATCAATCCTTATACACATATCATTATTGGCTTCCTTTACTAATCTATTCATAGCAAATCCAATTCCATTGTTGCTTCTATCATAAATAAACTTAATATATTTCCTATGTTTATGCTTTTCACAGAAGTTTTTAATATTATTAAAGTCATCATAGTCACTACCATCTTCATACACAATTATTTCATTCTTACTCTTAACTACATCACATTTTAAAAATATACTATCTATGCATTGTTTAGTGAATGTTGGATCTTTATATGTTGCAATTAAGAAGCTTATTTTGCTATTTGCCATTTTTTATTTACCTCTATTTTTTCGTATGTACATAACAATTCATGGAAATCTATCTTATAAACAAACGGATATTCTTTTATTGCAGATTCTATTAATTTATAATAACTTTTTTTATCTCTTTTGAATTGTACATGTGTTGATAGTATTAATGTAATCTTATTTTCATGTAGCCATTTTTTCATTGTTCCAAGCAATAAACCTTCAGCACCTTCAATATCCATCTTGACTAAATTTACATTACTCAAGTCATTTTGTTTTCCGAAATCTTCAAAACTAAGTGTTTTTATTTTTTGACCTGAAGAACTTAGACTAAATGTACTTGAATCTTCCTTCATCATCTCTTTAATGCGTTCTATGCCAGTTGTTGTCCATAATCCTATATTAATTGGTATAATATTTTCGATATTATTCAATTTTATATTTGAAATACCTTCTTTAAAATTATTATATTCAGGTTCTATAGCAAACACTTTATTACATAATCTAGATGAATATAGAGATATTGGGAATATCCATGCGCCTACGTCTATCATATCTTTATCTTTTTTTAGAAATAATTCTAAAGCGTCAAGAGTTGAATTTTCCCATACACCTTGACCAATTTGATTATACCACCACCAACTCATATCGTTATCAAGAACTTCAAATCTATGTTTTCTAATAGCTATTAACATTTATTTCCCTCGTGGTTACAACAATTTACGGTATTGCAAGGATACCCTATTTCTTTAAATTGTTTATTCCTTAATTTGTTTATTAAATCTTGCCTTTTCTTTCCAAACCATATATCTTTGATGGATTCTTTATTCAAATTACCAGTCTTCAAATCAAACCTATTATCTAGACAACAGAGATATGTGTCTCCTGATGGAGAAACCCATACTTCTTTTATTATTCGTTTAAGAACAGGACAGGTTTGTGTTGAATAATTTATCTCTTTATCTTTAAATTGCTCACGTTCCGCCCAAAATATTACTGATGATAGCATAATATCGTCTGTTTCTTCAAGTATCTCAGTCAATTTATCTTTCATTTCTTTATAGTTTTCTTTGATTAACTCTACATGTTCTTTTGAATTAATAGGTTTGGTGTCTAAATTCACTCTTACCAACTCAGTATAATATCTTATTGGTAATATTAATACAGATAATTTAATCTTGCTATTATATTTAGTCCTATTATCAAGAAAGAATAATAGATTCTTTAGTACGACATTAATGTCCAATTGTTTTGTTTCATAATATTGTTGTTTATTTAGACTATCAATATTCATCCATATACTATCTATTAATTTTTCTTTCAGTATAATCTTAGACTTCTCGTTTGTAAGTCCATTAAAATTAGTGAACATATTTATGTGTATGTGTGGTAGATGTTTTTTTAAATAGCGTAATATCTTAATTGTATCTTTATTTAGAAAACAATCTCCAGCCTCACCAACCTCTATCTTTGATAATTGATTAAAGAACTTTTTGTCAGACTTTATTTGTTTGACTATGTTTTTCACTGTTTCAAACCTCATTATTTTAGTCCTTACTTTAGAACCACGCTCTTTATACGGACAGAATATACATTTAGCACTACATAATGAACTCAATGATAAGTTAATTGATGTGATTTCAGTTTCTTCAAATTGCTTTACTTGCGCTTTCTTTGTTATATCAAAGTCATCAAACTTAAACTGTTTGTTATATATCGACTCTTCAATTCCAAAATAATGTTGTATTGAATTAAGATATGCAATCATTTGCTTAGGGTATCTTGCTGCTTTGTAATAATATTCTTTATTGAATTTATGTGTCTTATCAACTTTAGCATCAGTACGTTTCTCGCTATTATATGGATGATACCTATGATGTATTGTTTGATTTATGGTTGGATAATCTTTAGTTATATATTCAGCTCTACGGATGAAATGTCCATCATTGCCACCTATTCCTATGATATTTTCATCCATACCACCAATTGCCCAATAAAAGTCTTTTTTACAGAATACAAACCCACCTTCAGTATTATGAATTTCTGGCTTTCTGTCTAGCCAAAGTCCGCCATGTTTATTATAGTAAATTATTCTATTGTAACAAAAGAACCATTTTGTCTCTGGTTTTATACTATCCAATATATGTTTGAAAAAACCTTTATCAAAATCCATATCGCTTTCAGACAATATAATATTATTTGTTGAACTGTTTTTTACGCCTATGTTATATAACCAACTTTTATTGAAGATAGGAGAGTTTACTATTATCTTCTTATATCTTTTATCTTTAATAATGTCGGTATATTTGATAAGTTTTTTGTCTATTACTTGTTCAACTATGATTATCTCTACCCAATTTGGAATCCTGGGTAATACTTTACTCATGGTATTTAATCTAAAATCAAAGTCAGATTCTCCTTTATTCAATACAGGTATTATGCATGATAATTTATATTTGCTCTTCGCCATTTTTATCTTTCCATGACTTCTCACGAAACTTTACATTGATTCGTGTTAAAATAAAATGTTCAAAAATCATTTTAAATGTTAGTCCATTTGAAGTTTTCTTTCTTCAAGCTCCATTCAATAGTCTTTCTAAAGCTATCTTCAAATCCAACAGGAAATTCCCATCCCATTTCTTTAACTTTAGTCCCGTCAAGTGCATATCTAGGATCATGTCCAGGTCTTGTGCTGTGATAATCTACCAATTTATACTTCAAAGGTTTATTCATAATTTTAGCAATCAATTGTGGTATTTCAAGATTATCAAGTTCTGTGTCTGGTACTATATTGTATCTTTGACCTATTTCTCCTTTAGCTATTAAAAACAATAATAGTGCCGATGTATTTCTTGCATGAACCCAAAACCTACTTCCAGGCTTTTTAGTCTTTGGATCAATATGGATTCCAATTTTTTCATTTTCAAGTATTTTTTTAATACATAATGGAACAAATTTCTCAGGATGTTGTCTTTCTCCAAATATATTCATACTGTTTGTTATTATGTAAGGTATTCCGTATGTATTTCCCCAAGCTTTCATCATAAGTTCTCCTGAAGCCTTGAAGCAAGCGTATGGATTTCTTGGATTTAATCTATCATCTTCTTTATATTCTACTCCTAATGGTGCATTTCCAAAGACTTCATCAGTTGAGAAATAGAAAAACTTCTCTAGGTTCTTTTGCTTTCTTGCAAATTCTAACATCCAAAAAGTTCCTTCTACATTAGATTTTAAGAATCTATATGGCTCTTCAATACTTTTTTGAACATGGCTTTCTGCAGCTAGATGGAATATATAATCTACTTCACCAATTTCCTGTGCTACACCTTCTGGTATTTCCATAGATAAATCTGTTGCAAGTACATTTATTCTAGGACTACCCCATGCAGGAATATCTCTAAGCCTATTGAATCCACTGCTAGCATTATTAAGTCTATCAATAATAACAACATTCCAGTCGGTAGATTTTAATATGTGTTCGACGAGATGCGCTCCAACAAATCCAGCACCACCAGTAATTAATACTCTTTTACCTTTCATTGCATATACTTCTTCTAATGCTTTTTTTGAATATTCTAATCTTTCTTCCTTATTCATCATTTTAAATCACCTTCTTCTTCTTTAATATCTTAAACATGTCTTTAACTCTTACATCAAATGTATGTTTTTTAAATATTAGTTTAATCGCATTATCTCTTATCTTTCTACATATATCAGGATTGTCTTTATAATATAGTATCTTATTACGTAATGAGTTTAAATCTCTAGGGTTATAATATATGCAGTTTCTTTTATTTACTAAACCTTCTTTTCTCATTCCTTTAATGTAAGGAGTTAAAAAAGTAAGACCAACACCCATATTCTCAAACATTCGTGCTGACCAATACCCTTGAATATCGTCATAGAAGTTAGTTCCTATGCTTAGTTTTGTTACTGATGCCATATTAGCTAAATCACCAAGGAATAGATTGCCATAGTGTCGAAATTCGAATCTTTTTTCATGATTGAATAATAGCATCATCTCTCTTCTAAACTCGTTATATGGCGCTCCAGTGAACGCTACGTCAGCTTGGTATTTTTCTTTATTCTCTTCAAACTGCGTCAATATTGGTTTATGTAAAATAGAATCTACGCCTTCCCTTAAACAAGAATATCTATCAGTATATTTATTTATATTTTCCTTATCCTGTTTATTATCTGAAGCTCCAAATACCCAATCAAAACCACCAGCTTTAATTTGTGGATACCACCATGAAGGTCTATCATCTACACCAAGCTTACGCATGAGATCATATGTCATCTGTACTATTGGAATTCCACATTCATTTTTTAGTTCTATTATCTTATCATAAGTTAGTCCTGGAACTTTTCCAACTATTACTAATTCAGGTCGTGTTCCTTTTATTTGATCTTTTAATGTTTCATTAAATATTGAATAATCTTCTTTCCTTGTAGGATAAAATACTTCGATAACTTCATGTCCTGCACGTTTTAATGCTCTATTAAGTAAAGCTTCTGCTCCGTAATTAACATGTACATTTCCGGCTGAGATGATTCGCATCTAAATCACTCCTTCCTTCTTTAATGTTTTAAAGAAATCTTTTGTTCGATTGGATTGCAGATGTTTTTCTCTAATAAGTTTGAATCCTTGCTCTCTTATCTTATTTCTTTCTTTTTCGTTATCTAAATAATATTGTATTAATTCAGTCATTTCTTCAAAGTCATCATCATAATAGAATACGGTGTTTTTCTTATGCTTGAATCCTTCTTTTTTCATACCTTTAACGTGAGCTTGTATCATAAAATGATTAGCGCCCATTAATTCATAACATCTTTTGGACCAATAACCTTCAACATCATTCCTATAATTACATCCTATACTAATTTTACATACATTTGCAAACTTACTTATATCTTTCATAAATATCTCTGGTTGAACTATACCTCTAATTTTATAGCCTGTGAATTGTTTATAAGATATATTTGGAATACTAAGTAATTTTGTGTTCATTTGTTTTCTTAATCTATTATATATTGAACCTAAGAACGAAACATCACAATTTAATTTATGTATCTCAGTATCATAATCAGGTATTTTGTTAAACCATTCAGGGTCAGCACCAAGTTTAAGTGGATGATAATTAGCTCCATCTTCATCCCTATATCTATCTATTTCTTTTTTACCAGCTTCAGCACCAAACGCAACATCATAAGCAGATATTTGTTGTTCATAGGAATTTATCCTTCTTTGAAATATATAATTTTCAGGCTTAAAGTCAGCAACATATCCATTGAACAAATCAAAGTTCCAAGAAACAACAGGCGTTTTTAACTTTCTTCTTATATTGTTTATATCTTCATTGCTAAGTCCTGGACATTTATGACACAATACAAAGTCAGGTTTTTCGATTTCTATCTTTTTAGTTAGTTGTTTATTTATAGCTGTATAATTTTCTATTCCATTAGTTGGATATTGGAAAGAAATAACTTTATGGCATTGCCGAACTAAATCTCTACTAACAGTTTGTTCACTAGCTTGAGGTATATTTTGATTGCCAACACACATAATCTTATAGTTTTCCATCTTTGGCTTTATTAAATGCCTCTGCTGCAAGGTCAGAACTACTTTGAATTTTGTCTCCTCCAATTCCGAAGATCATTTGTATTCCATTTTTTTCACATAGTGTATATTCAGGAATAGTTTCAGCATTTTGATCTCCACCATTAGCAAAAATATCAGGATTCAATTCTGCAATCTCATTGCATACAGACCTATCATTATCATTCATTGAGTGTTTTGTTATGATTACTTTATCAACACAGTTTAATTCTTCTAATATTTCTTTTCTTTCAAGTTCGTCCATAAAATAATATCCTTTTTTTCTTTTAAGCCAATTATTATTATTTAGAATTACCACTAACTCTGTTCCAAGTTTTCTTGCAGTCTTCATTAACTTTACATGTCCAATGTGAATTGGGTCAAATCCTCCAGAAATTGCAACAACTTTTTTATCCATTTATATCATCTCCTCTTTATTCAATTCTTTTACTAATTCAAAACAGTCCTCTATTACTTTATCCATATTTATATATGAAAAACTTCCTAGCCTAGATACAAATCTAACTTTATCTTTTACTTTTTCTGCCATCAGTTTATATTTATTTAATATTATCATACTTTCTTTGTTTATTACTGGATACATAGGATTATCATTATCATAGCAAGGTGTTTCTCTAACTACAGTTGTAAATGGCGATTCTTGTCCTGTTATGAATTTAGATTCGGTATCTCTAGTATATGTTTCTTTTCCTGGATAATTTATTTGTGCTGACGATTGTTTGTATGGGAATGGATATACATATATATCAAATTTTAATGACCTATACGGTAATTGTCCATGCTCATAATCAAAAAATTCATCAATAGGTGTTGTACAAATAACAAGGTCTGCAGGGAAATAGATTTCATCATATTTGTTGTTTAGCTTAATAGATATATTTTCATGCTTAACAAGATTATTTATCATAGCAGTAAACCCAAGTTTAGGCACGCCTTGATATTTATCATTATGAAATACATTATTTATGTTTGTTCTTACTGGTATTCTGTCGCAAATTGACACATCAAGATCTTTTGGTTCTCTATCCCACATTTTTAGAGTGTAGTTTTTAAAGAAAGTTTCATATAACTGCCTACCACATTTCTTTAGTATTGATTCTTCTGAATTTTTAGGAGATTTATTATTCCATTTTTTATTTAATATGTCTAGAAATTTTTGCGTTTCTTTCTCAGTAGTTAGATTTATATCAAAGAAGTCGTTAATAGTATTTCTATTTATAGGAAAATCATATAGTTTTCCTCTAATATTACTCTTCACGATATATTTTTTATTTATCCAACCTTCAGGAGTAAACTTAGATAACCAATCAAATACTTTTTTATTATTTGTATGAAAGAAGTGTGGTCCATGTATATGGGTTAAAACTCCTTTAACGAATTCATCTCTACATAATCCGCCTATTTTCCCTTTCTTTTCTATCAATGTTATAGAGTGGCCTTGTTCAGCTAGTAATCTGGAAATAACCGCTCCGGCAATTCCTCCACCGATCACGTTAATCTTCAACTTTTTTCTCCTCTACTGTTTTTAATGAGCAAATACAATTATACAATACTAAGAAATCAATCTCTTTATCTTTGAGTTTCTCTATTGCTTCAATAGGGTTGTATGCGTTTAATTTGTATGGAAAGAATTTATGTCCGTAAGTATCAATAAATCTAAAGAATATAGAACCTTTAACGTCTTCTTCAAAAGTTTTAGTAAAATTATATTTCCTTTTCCCAATTATACATCTATTGAAGTCAATACCATTTTTAGTTCTATGTCTTCCTTGAAAGAAACCTACCTTTTTACCTTCTCTTACTAATTCAGCTATTCTATCAAACAATTGTTGTGGTTTTGCAAAAGGTGTTTGAAATAGCTCGTAATATAAACCACTCTTTTTAACTAGGTCAAAACAAAAGTTCTTATCAAAATCTAAACCAAGATATGAGTTTTTAGCAGTCTCTTTAGGTAAGCCTATAATTATGTCTTTAACTTCTACACAATACATATTCTGTAATATAGCTGTTGCTTGTATTGGTGATTTGTCTGTAAATGCAGGATTAATTTTAGCTTCTTCAATAATTGAAATTATCTCTTTACCTTTAACAAGAACAGCTATTGGATAACCTCCTTCTATTTGATATATTTTAGTCATCTTCACCAAGCAACCTTTTAGGTTTTAAATCTGTAAGCCAAGTTGGTTTCATATATTTCTTCATTAGATTTATATTTTCTTTTATACAATGACCCTTTAATTCTCCTTCTGTACATGGATATAATACTGGCCTAACAAAATGGTCCTTGTCTAGTTTTTGATAACCTCTGTTATAATTCTTAGTCCATTTAGTGAATACATTATTAAAGTCTAATCCATACTCTTCACAGATTCTATTAATCTCAGTTACTATTGCAATATGATGTGAATATACTGTAGTTGATAGTATCTTAGTCATCTCTGTTTCTTCAGGAGAATTATATTGTTCAACATATTTTAATCCCATATCTACAACTAGAGTATCAGATATATACCCTATACCTTTTGGTGTTCCAATAGCTCCAAATATTTTAGTAAAAATAAATTTAATACTCTCATATAAAAAAGGATGGACACCACAACAAGGTGATTGTGCTATTGCTTCAATATTATTTTTTTCACTTTCAAATATTTGTCTTGTAGTTCCTGGTGGCACTGTTGAATGCACAATAACAGTCTTGGGTTTATATTTAAATATATATCCTTTAACTGCATCTATGAATTGATCTTTATTAAAAAAAGGAATACATACATGCATACAGTGAATATTTTTCAAATCTTCTTCGACATATTTATCTGTATTTTTAATATCAAAAGTTAATGGTTTATCATTATCTTCATAACATTTATAGATAGCAGTCCCGATTTGTCCTTTTGCACCAATAATTAAGTCTTTTTTCATTTTTCCACCTTTTTTTTATAAGCTCCACAAATACATTCATCATTATCTAAAAAATCATCACAAGGACAAGGTTTTACAAGATTACAAGGGCAATGGCCTAAATCTCTTGCTTTCTTTAAAATAACCTTATTTATCTTATACGTATCTGTCATTGTTCTAAATTGTTTTATTTTTTATCTGGATGCCTACATGGTGTAGTTTTATTTCTTCTTGCACCACCTTTTTTTGATCCTTTTTTACTACCATCTTTCTTTCCATAATTTTCTTTTGCCATTTTAAACCAACTCCTTTGTTTTTAATTCGTCATGTAGCTGTTTTTCTGCATTATCACATAACACACTCATTTCTTCATTAGATTTATTGTATGAATAAAATCCAATTTTTTTCTTTGAATCTTTATCGCAGATAACATTAACTCCACAATTTATTGCTTCCATAATTATTCTACTGAAGCCTTCTTTCATAAAATGGTATCGTGGCTTTTTATTCTCGTCAATGACAGCATTACCTTTATTATCCATCATTTTAATTCTTCTACTTATTATAATATGCTCATATTTTTGTAGAATGTTAGCCATTTGTTTGTGTGTTACTGGCGGAACTAATGTATGTTTATTTTCAACTATCCTTTTAACAAGTCCTGCATGATTTGCACTTCCAATAAATCTTAAGTTTTTACCTAGCTCTTTATAATTATCTAGAATATCAGCAATACCTTTACCTGGATAAATAGCACCAATAACACAATAAGTGCCTTTAATCACAGCAGTTGGACTAGGTGACATATCTGACTTTTTAATAGGTGGTGGTATGCACACAGTCCTATCATCACTTAATTCATTCCAAAAAAAGAATTTAGCGTCATTAACTTGTAATGGTGATAAGAACACGTTTAGCTTGCTATTTTTGAACGCTTTTTTCCACCAATGTAGATTAACACTATCCCTACAAAGTTTAATAGGACACCTTAGGCTTGTTCCTCCATCCATACAATCAGGGTTTCGATACATACAATATTGTGCATCATGAGAAAATGTCACGTATGGTTTTGTATCAACTATATAATCTAAATCTCTAAGATTAAATGCACCTTTTTTCTTATCCCAAACAACATTAGATAATATAACTAAATCGCATGCGTCAATTTTATTTCTATCAAAATCTAAAGGTGTCATAAATTCAACAGTATGACCTTGTTCTCTCAAGTATTTCATATGTTTGCTTATTGTTACTTCTGCTCCACCTAGTATTGCTATATGTGGATTGTCTTTATCGCTCTCTTTTAACTTGAATTGATTGACCCAAATAATATTTTTTGTCATTATATATCACCTATTTTTTCTAATATTAAATTGTTTAGTTGTTCTGTAATTATTTTTGCAACTTCTATCATATTATCTTTATTCTCTAAATCCAATTGACATATCATTACGGTAGAATATATTTTATCATTTATACTAACAAATATATAGATTGTATCTTTGTTGTTAAATAATTCTATGCTTTTACTTATTCTACATTCTATTTCTTTTTTTAATTCTGTGATTTGCGAGAAAGTATGCTTGAACTCTTTCTTTAAATTAATACCTTTATATTCAAAATACCCTTCTGAATATTGGCTCAAACCTGTTTCTGAAAAGCTATGATTATCTTTATTTACAAGTTCAACAATTTCTTTCAACTGAAACAATTCTCCTTTTTGAAATATAGGTACACTCATTTTATTTACCCTCGTCTATTGATTTTAGGAATTTATGCCATTCAGCAATACATTTTCCTCTTGTCATTGTGTCTTGTATGTGTTTAACTAAGGCCTCTTTTTCCCCTTGTTTACTTTTTATCTTTGCAGTCTGTTCTAATGTTTTATCAGCTTTATGGTTAGTTATTTTAAGTTCAGTTTCTCTTATTTCTTCTTCAGGAACTTTTAATAATTTTTGTCTAAACAAATCTGCCTTTAATTTAATAAGTTCATTTTGTTTAGAATATTTCAAATTCCAATCTTCATAGCACATTTCTATATATTTAGTTAATGTATCATGCTTACATGTGGATATTTCTATACCAGATCCAACATTAAACTCAAAGTCTATAGGTGCCATATATGCAAACTTACCATCTTCAGATAATTCAGGTAATGTAGTGTTAGCAATTCCAACGTAAGGATGACCTACCGCTAAAGCTTCTCCATAGTTCAAATTAAACCCTTCATTGCTTGTTGCAGATATAAAAGCGTCACTTAATTGATGAAACCTAACAATCTCATTGTCAGTAACTCCTTCCATTAATCTAATTGGAGTTTTTCCATCGCTTGTACAGAATATAATCTGTCCTTCTTCCATCAAATCTCTACCATACTTTTTAGTAAGAACTCTTTTTATGTAGTCTACCAAATCATTGTCATCATCCCTTCTGAAGTCTGGAATTAAACAGAATACTTTTAGATCTTCATGTTTTAGCATAAGCGGATATAATGCTCTAAACGCCAACTCATTATTTTTTCTTCTAATATTTCTACCAACCATTAATAATATGAAATCATCAGTTTTTAGCCTGTATTCTTTTCTAATTTCATCACGCTTTTTTTTGTCTATAGGAAAGAATTTATCAGTATCAGCAAACTCCCAAATAACTTTATCGACTTTAACCATTTCTGCTTCAAGAACATCTTTACCATAATGTGCAGTTGCAACAACTTTATCGCATATTCCGTATATTTCACTTCTTGCATTACGTAAACAATAACCTTGTTCCATACATAATCTTGAATTAGAATCTACAGTCTCCCAAAATATTACTTTAGTCTTTGGCGATAAATGTTTCATATTGAGATTTCCAATACCTCTTTTTTGATAGTTAATTGCATCACCAAGTATAATAATATAATCGAACTTTTCTCTTTTAATATATTGTGATATTTTCTCTAGAAATTTGAATACGCTTGCATCATCAAATCCACCTTCTTGTACTGGTAGAAACTTAACACCTTTCTCTTTTTGTTCAATATCATCAGGACCAATAGCAATATGTGAGACATCATAGAATGGAAGTTTTGCTAAACCTCTTGATAGTTCTTTTATTACTCGTGCATTGCCAGTTGTATAGTTTAGGTTATCACCCATTATGCAAACTTTTTTCTTACTCATTTTGTATCCTCTCCTTTTTTTAATCTTGATTTGTTGATTCTATTTTCTCTACATTCTCAGCCCAAATTTTATCAATGCTTCTACCTATATTGAATTTAACAGAATCACCTTGTAGTATTCCTACTTCTTTTAAAACTTTAAATGAGAAATAAATATCTTTGTTTTCATAACCAGTAATACCATGTCCAGATATAAATCCTGAATCTGATCTTAGAATAGAAACTCTTCCTGTATAGCAAGGACTAGCCACTTCTATTGTGTTATCTTCTTCTATTGTAATCACCTTTTTTTGTAATATTACTTTTAATTTAATAAAATATTTGTCCATGACGGAATGAAAAGAGTGGTGTAATGCAAATAGTATTATTCGTTCTACCGCCACGGACTGAACAAACAATATATATTCATAGCTAACCTATTTTAAGAATTATCTAATATTTAAACTTTTTGTTTTTGCAACTTTTCAATTACTTCTTTCTCATATTCTAATTCTGGTATAGTTTCTTCGTGTATGTGTCTCACTACTTTCCACAAAACATAAGCATCTGCTAAGTTATTATTATTAGTATCATAGTTCCACTTTTTGTACACTGCTTTTAATATCAGAGCTTTCTCTCCTTTTCCGCTTCCTGTAGCAAACTTTTTTAATGCAGTTGGAGTTATTTCATAAAACGGAATATTCTTTTCATGTAACATTATTCTAATAGCCCAACCAATCCCATACATTTTAGAAACTCCTCTACCTCTTGACCCAAAAGAAAACCCTTCAATTCCTACAACAACGTCTTCTTTTTGTCTAAATATAATTTTAAATATTTCGTCTGTTATTGTTTTGAACCTATCTAAATCAGTATTTTTTGTAGTTGTCTTTATAACCCTTTCTTCTGACTCACAAAAAATTGCAGCTGCAGTAAGAGACGGATCTATACCAACATAACATACCATTATAATTCTCCTCCTTTATTAGCAAAGTTAATACATTGTTCAAATAAATCATCAACTTCTGCTCTACATCTTCTTTTATTCTCTTCTGTTTCACTTAGTAATTCTTCAAGAACATTAATAAATCCATCTTCTGCTTCAATTGTTTGTTTAATAAATGCCAATAATGTATTATCCATATATATTTCGAATATAGTTCTTACTACCTTATTTTTATTTCTATGTTTCTCATATATCCTTCTTATTATAATGTGCTTTTTAATAAAATTAACCTTACCAGACTCAAATATATCTTTTAACATCTCACACAATATCTTTTCAAACTTACTAACAGAAATATATTTAGCTTTATTTATAATCCTTCTTTCTTGTATAAGTTTATTATATTTGGCTTTCATTGTTGATATATTAATTTGTTCTTTTGACCATTTATAATATTCAAAATGTATCACTTCAATCGGCATACTATTATTATAATCATTACCGTCTATACTACATAGATAGTTTTTATTGCTCCATTGTGTTTGGTTTATTAGTTGTTTCATTTTTTTCCATATTAATGATAAAGGAATATTGGCGGCAATGCGTGGGGTGAATAAAGAGGTAAAGAAATACGCCAATATCCCTATGAGTTTAACTGATTAAACATACCATTCTTATTCTCCTTTTAGTTTTTTCACTCATTTGTGTCTTTATTGTAATAAGCTCTTTAAATCTTAATGAAAACAGTAATTTATTAAATGTTGTATAATGTATCTTTTCATCTTTCTTTAACTTCTTGAATAGTTTATACTGTGGTAATCCTGTCTTCTTATGTTCCTTTAATATTGCATGAATTTTAAACTCTCTATCTGTTAATTCTATTGCCATTTTATAAAATTTTAAAAAAATCTCTGCGTGGTTCGAATATTTGTCCACGGTTTTTCAATTTGTCTAATATGTCATCAACTTCTTTCGGGTCGTTTCCCTCTTCTTCCCACATTTTTTCTAATTCACTAGTACTTATTGGTCCTTTTTCTTTTTCATTCATCTCTTTTAATATGTCTATGAATGTATATTGTCTTCTTTTAACTTCTTTTGGTATTTCAAAGTTTAACTTTTCATAAGATATAAATCCTTTCTCATCTATCATGTCTAAAGACTGAAATCCAAATGTTTGATAATAAATAGCCCTATCTATATGATGTTTTTTGACAAAGTTATCTTGAGTTATCTTTGCAAGTGCAATACCAAATCTAATAACATTTCCTACTAATCTGTATGATATGTCAATATCTTCATTATTTCCAGCTTTGCTCATGATTTTACTTATCTCATCTTTTGCATATTCACCAACTTCTTTACTTATTGCAGGTTTAAATGTTTGAATAATCCATGCATAATAATATCTAAGGAATGTTAAATTATATTTTCTGTCGGTAGCAATGTCATTTGTATTGAAACTATCTATTATCTTTCCAATAACTTTCTTGCTTTTATCTCTATCAACAATTTTATTTAATGCAATCCAAATATCATATCTATCCATGAAGTCCGGCTTTAGTGTTATTTGTCTATATTTAGGTAAACCTTTATCAAATTTTCGACCATGAGGATTAGCTGCCATTAATATATTAACATCGGCTTGAAGTGTTACTTGTTGTCCAGCTTTAACAATCATAAATGAAAGACTAGTCATTGCTTCGTTTAATGAAGCTGTATCATCATCACTAATTTTGTCCCCTTCATCAATAAAGATCGAGCCTTTATTTGTTCTTGGAACTCCTCCAGGTGTAACACTCCAGCTCCCTAATTGTTTATCAAACTCACAGGAACCAGTTAATCCAGCACCAGACACACCTTTCCCAGAAACAGACAGATGTATTGGATCAATTGCTACAGACATTTTACATAATTCTGATTTTCCTCCTCCAGGTGAGCCTAAAATAAGGCAGTTAATTGTATCTCTTTGCTTAGTTCTACCATCTTCGTGATATGTTTTAACTCCTCTAGCTCGACTTATTGCTAATATTTCCTTAACAATTTTATGTCCTTCAATTCCATAGAATGTTGATTCGCTTACATCAGTCAATATAGACTCTTTATCCATCAATTTAAATTCTTCAATATATTTAGGTGGAACTTTAAGATTGAAGAAACTAATATCTTCAACTTTAATATCATTGGCTTTTATTTCGAAGCTAGAATAGATTGTTGCTTGCCTTCCTTTCTCTATATTTTTATTGATTATTTGTCCACCTATGAATACGTGTTTACCTGGTTGTATTTTCTTAGATAATTCTTCATCACACAATTCTTCTTCTAGTGCAACTTTAATCACTGTTGGTCTTGCTTTCTTATCAGTATAATCAGTTATATATTCTTCAACTATAATGTCTTGCACGTTTTTAAATTCTTCAGATATTGTTCTAAATCTATTTTTAGATCCACAAGAACATTTTGTAGCAGTACGCAGAATGTCTGATATTTGTAATACGTTAATAATATTTCCACACGAACTACATTCTTGTCGTATACTCTTCACAGCAATTTTTACGTCGCCAGTCTTAACAATCATACCTTCAACTTTATAGAATTTATTTATATTCTCTTTTCTAATACTACCAATACCTATGTTCATGCTATCAGGTATTTTTGTAAAGTGTACAACAACTTTCTGTATATTTCTTATTGTATCATCAAATCTTTTCTCTAGTGCAATATAGAAACATTGTTTTAATTCTTCATAACTCTCATGTAACATTTCCCCAAGCTCAAAATCCTGCTCGATTAACATACTGAATGTTATCTCAATAAGATTATTTTTAGGGATTAAATTATTCTTCTCTAGTATTTCTTCACAGTTTTTAATAACTAATGTAGTGTCCATTTTATTTCCTCTCTTTTTTTTTGTATTATTTTTAAAACCCCAGATTTTTCTAGGATGCAATATTATTTAAGCTTTTTGTTTGGATATATTAATCTTCATGTCCCCACCATTCCCATCTCAAAGTGTAGTTAAATATCTTAATGTAAAATGTTCTTTTTTTAATTTCTTTTATTCTTCTAAATCCAAATGTTATAATATTAAATTCAAACCATCTTCTATCATCGTCTAAGCTATACGGAGGAACAAAGCTATGACTAAACGAAATATTATTGTATTTCATTTTCTCCTTTAGCATATATTACATCTAGTACCAATTCTCTCTCTTCTTTGTTAGATACTATCTTATAATATATTTTATTGTTCATATCTTTATAATTATTAACATCATAATCTTTTGGATGTATTACTGAATAAATATTCCCATGTTCGTCCATTACACAAATATTATCTTTACCAAACATTACTAATGCTTCTAATTCTAGTGTCTTATTTTCCATTCTATCCTCCTGTAACTGATCCATTCATTATTATTCACCTTTGTAAAATCCGTTTACTAAATTAATAAGTTGCGTTTTTCCGTTAGGATGAAGGATTCCATTTGTAGAAGACCAATTACTTTGACCACCCATATTATATCTTTGATGAAGTTGAGCTATTGTTCCTATCTTTATTGTGTGACGATATTTATAACATGTGTGTCCATGACCTGAGATACTTTTTTCTAAGTTTTTATCATATCCTCTTGGACTTCCTCTTGCTCCATTAGGCCCTTTGTCACCATGATTATTCATATAATAACCTAATATCCTAAGATCTTCTCCTCTATTAAGAAATATAACATTATCTGGAATGTCCATGAAATAACTTAGTCCTTCTTTTAGTGGTGGTACTCCTCTGAATGCAGATTTAAGCAAATCGCATGCAATCTCTAAATTTTGTGGTTCGTTAATGAATCTTCCAGAACCTAAATATCTATCAATAAATTCATTATGATTAGATGCAACAATATATATTTTACCATCAGAAGGCATTTTATTTAGCATTAGTTTTAGAAACTCAGCATTCTCTTTAAGCTCATTTTCTAATGAAAGTTTATTCTCTCCAAAGTAATGATGAAGTTCAACTATATCATTCATATTGTGATGACTTATAGAACTTCCATTAAACATATCATGTATGAATAAATTATTTGGTTTTAGGTCTTTCATCATCTTAAGTGTTGCTTCAAGAGATTTATGATCAATACATGTTACATGTGGCTCAATTACAAGGCTATTTACACGCTGATTTTCTATAACCGTATTCCCATCATATAAAGTTCCTAGGTCGTAGAATTTACCATTCTTTTGAATTTCTACATACCTTGCATGATATGTCTTGTTGTTAATTACTTCAACAACAACCATCCCATACTCATGATCCATTTGTGCAATCTTACCAATTCTATGTCTTTGTTCGTATCTAGGATGCGTTAATGCACCAGTTGTCATAAGAAGTTTAGCCATTCTTGTATTTGAATTTGCTACAGCTCTAAGATTAATTTTGGTTCCTGCAATTATTGCGCTCCTATCTCCTTTAATTAATGGCTCAAGTCCCGTAAGAGGAATTATTGCTTGCGGCTTAACTTTGTAATCTTTAATCTTTATTTTATTATTTAAATTCAAATCGCCATATACTAAATCGTATTGATGTAAGACTTTAGCCATTTTATCTTCATTTATGTGTTTACCTTGCATAGGTAATATTTTCATTTCTGCATCGTTATGCTTTAAATAAGTCAAAATAGATTGTAATACTTGTTTATTAACCCTAGCACAAGCTTGAGCGGATGTATTTACATACGTTTTAGACATAATAGACACCTCTTTCTATCTTAATTTATGTTGTTTGTATTATTTAAATGTTCGGATTTTTACTTTTTATATTTATCTCCTATACCTAGTGCTTTAGCCCATACAACTAGATGTTCAGGACAGACTCCATGGCTAATATCGTAATTCTTTTTGTAATACTCTTTAATATAATTAGGACGTTCATTCATATCAAACCAATTGCTATCTTTATTATGCCTATATTTTTGGCATTCATTGAATGAGCATTTTGTTACCATTTTAGATATGTTCTCCATTTTAAACGCCACTGGGTGAATATTCTGTATCTTTATTATATTTTTTGTTTTGCTTCTGATAGGTCTGTAACATATTCATATATTTATCAAAATGCTTATACTCTTTTTGACTTGTTTGATCTAATATCTTTTTTGCTTCCACATAGTTTCCTGTTACTATTAGGTCGTTTACCATTGTAGTAAGTTTTTTCTCATTCTTCTCATTCAACATTTTTATTTACCTCTCCTTAATCTTTCGATGAAATAAATCACCAATCACCGTATTGTTTTACATATTTTTCATATAAATTACTTAAGTATTCAGTGTAATATCCTTTGTTGCTTAATTTTACTATTGTTCTTGAAAATACTTTTTGTGCCATTTTTCTGTCATAATAATCAGTACTAGGATTTGTTATTCTACTAATTTGTTCTCTACAATCATCTAAAACTTTTTGTGGTAAATTCTTAATTGTCTTATCACGCATTTCTTCCATAGTTAGCTTTTCAATTCCCATTTTTTACCTCTTTTTCTTATCTTTATTCATTCCTACCAACCCACTTCTCTCTATCACACATATAAATATCTCTTGGATTGCTTAATGCTAATCCAATTCTATCTTTAAAATCATCTGAAAAATTCACTATGAAATGTGTAAAAAGAGGATAATTTTTTTCATTCCAACCAAAAACATCACCAGCTCCATAAAACTGTATCTTTTTGAAAGGTGTTTCTTCGGTCATTTAATTTTTATCCTCTTATTTATATAAGCTTTTTTCTTGAACTAGCAATTACCTTTTTTGCTACTCTTAATGAATACTGTACTACCTATATTAAGATTTTCATTGAGTTTATATTCATTATCTTCAAATTGTTTTTCTTGTTCTTGGAGTTTAAATCTAAATAAGTTATAAAACAAATCAAATTCTTCTTCTGTTAATTTATCAAAAACATTTAACATTATAACATTTTCTTTGATAAAAGAATTTTTAAAATATTCTTTCAGTGTTTCTTTGGTCATTTAATCTTAAACCCCATTGTTTTTAATTTCTTTTTTTGATGATGGTATATTCTATTGTAATCAATAGCAGATTGAACAATCTCCCCTTCAATATTATATACATTCACTTGTTTTTTTATTATCTTTTCTTTTGGAACACAATCTGTGTTTGTTAATTCTTTAAACAGTTCACTTTTATAAACTATTTGTTTGGTAGCTAATCTTGCATCTCTGTTATAATTTTGTAAGTCAGGTTTAAATTCCCAGGCAGTTACATACCCTATTACTGATAGTAAAAATGATGCTATACAAAGTGCTTTTATCCACCAAACGATAATTCTTATGTTTTTACCTTTTTTCATACTCATATTATTAACCTCAAGTTATTTAATTATTATGTACATACATCACGTTATTTATTATCTTTCTTCTTTTCATATCTATTAATACTTTGTTCTAAATGTGACCATTCCTTATCAAGCAAATTATGGTTGGAAATACTATAGCTTTTGTTTCTATCAATATAGTTTTCTTTGAAATAAGCGATTACGTCTTTTACACTCTTAACTCTTTTTTCAAAACTTCCACTTCTTATATACATTATATTATCATAAGCAAATATTCCATTTACTCCAACTTCAAATTGACGGACTTTTCCTTTGTTAACAACACATATATTTTCTATCATTCAATTCACCTCTTTTCTTCCATCTGTAAGTCAATTCTTCTTTTATCTGCTATGTATCTTAATTTTGCTTTGTTTAATTCTTCACTTGTAAACAGATAATTATTAACTCCTCTATTTATAAATATAAAATGTAATCCATCAAGTATAATAGCTTTTATTTTTCTCATAATTTAAAATCCTCTCAAAGTATTTCCTTATCCATCAACGGGATTAATTCATCTGATGTCATATTTGGATTTTTATCATCTACAAAAAGGCCATACCATTGTTTATCTACCATTATTGCTTCCTGTATTCTTCCTGGACCACTTGTAACCCTTCCAACTTTAGGTGCGATATTCCTTATAAAATGATTAAATATCTTGTTCCTATCTATCTCTGTAACTATTATTCTTCCATCTTTTTTAAATTTCATAGTTTAAAATCCTCTTTCAATACATCTTCTGCTTTAAGTGGAATTATTTCTAATCCTGCAGGATAGTTTTGTAACTTTATTTCTTTGAACTTGCTGATACTTTCTGAACATAAAATTTCGTACACAATTAAGTCATTTACAACAAATATATCAGCTCTACCAACACCCAATTCTTTCTTGAATATAAGCTCTGTATAGTGCCTTTTATTAAGCCTTTTTAACATCCAGCTAACCTTAGCCATAGCCAATAAATGATTCAATGTAACGCCTTTACCATACTTTATAGTTCCTTCCCTAACATTATATGCATGGTCAATTAGTTGATAGCCTGACATCTTAGAGTCTGCACGATTTTTCCTTTTCTCTGCGTATTCAATATTACGCATTTCCATCCTTTGTTTATGCTTTTCGTATTTATCCATTTTCAAATATCCCCTTGATGTATGTGGTCTTTAGTATGAACGCAAAACCTTGTGTCAACATTTCGAAATGACATATCTACCCCTTGTAATTTTTGCTTTTGAATTTCCATATTTTGAACAATCTATTTTTATTGTTTTTATTTCATCTAAATAGGTTTTTATCTTTTTCTTCTCTTTTACTGAGCGTGTATCATCATTTACTATTATCGGAATCATTTTTAGTCACCTTTATTTTTTCTTTATGTTCTTTATTTATTTTCTCTAGGAAATTTACTATTTCTTTCAAGCATTTCTCATCCCATCCTGTGTATGCGTCAGTTTCTAATCTATACTTTCGCCATGCACCATTCCATTTTATTTTTGCAATCCAATCTTCTGCCTTATCTTCTTCCTTTTTACTAACTATTGCATAAATATCTGTTTTTGTAAGAGATTCTAATTTATGTATGAATACATGGGTGTTTTTATTTTTATATATTGTTACATTTTCCATCTTTTAATCACCTTTTTCTTCTACAAACCATCTAACACCACCAGATTGGAGGTTGCAATTAGGACATATTTTTGAGCATTTTGCTGTAGTTCTGTATGTATTATGACACCTTTTACATCGCCTTAGGTATGGCTTTGTTCTTTTGCTTTTCTTTACTATCATCTCTTCTCCTTCTTTCTAATTTTTCTAATTGCCACCAATACATGCTTACAAATTGAGGATTTATAGATTGTCTGCCAGTAAATAGCAAATTGATGAAACGATCCCCAAACACAACAACAACTGTATTTGGTTAAGTCCTTACTAATCCTACCTATACGCTCTTTGGTTGTATCATAAAGTTTTATTCTTAGATTCTCCTTCTTCTTACAATGAAGGCAATATTCTCTCTTTAAGTGTGTATAAAAAGTTTTACATATTGGACATCTTCTGCCAAGTTCATAGGTCTTAAACTCGTAAATGTTATTAAATTCTTTTATATCACACGTTATGTTCCTTAGATTTTGATTAGACATTATTCAGACTTCTCATTTACTTTTTTAGTTTTAAAACACTTAGGACATCTATATTTACCAGGCAACTCAATGTAATCTTTTGAATTTCCTTTTATGTATTCAACAATATCCTTATCAAATAATTCTACTCCACATTTACATTTATTCTTCCAGTTCATTTTCTTTCATCTCTTTTGTTTAATATATTAAGCAGTTTATATCATGCTTAGGATGGATCTATTTATTCTATTATTTCTTCTTCTACTTCTGATTCTTCACTTGATATTTTGTCTGCTGACTGTAGACCAGGTGATTTTTCTGCTAGCTTTTTAGCTCTATCTTCTGGAAGTATTCCTGTCATTACATAATGGAACATTTCATCAGCAACATTACATAATTTATTTAATTCAATCTTTCCAGAACAAAAAATATCTTTGCTATAGCTGACGCACATACCACGAATTTTCTTTCTTTCCGATTGAGCAAAATTATTACTTGCCATAAGAGATTTAGATTCTACTTGAACAGGAGATTGTGCTGCTTGTGTAGGACTAGGAGTTGTTGCTTGTCCGTTTGCAGGTTTAATTCCACCTTTAGTCATATTGTTATATGTACCTTTCTTAACGTAAGTAATCTCTGCTAACTTACCATTAAGAGAGTTTGCTATATCAATGTCTGACTCGTTAAATGTTGATGCTTTTGTCTTAGAACCATCACCCAATACAATGTCTATTGATGCTCTCTTCCATGCTTCATTAGAGGCTTTTACTCCGTTTGTTATTACTACGCCACTAATTGTTCCAACCATAATTTCATTTGTCATTTTTTCATTCACCTTTGTTTTTGTTAATTATTTCTTGTTGTTGCCTTAATATCTCAAGGTCTTTCTCTATCTGATCATAATTTGTATATGTTGCATTCAATCCTGTTTCTTCATTCTTCATAGTAAATTTATCATCTTCTTGTTTTAGTGTAACGCCAATTATTCCTTGTAGTTCCTTATGAAATTCGTTCTTACAGTTCCATTTTATACAAGTACATTTAATTTCTTCTGTATATGGACAATCAATCTCTGTTTCGCACTTAGGACATTTATTCTTTATGATATATATATTCTCTGTCATTTTCTTATTATGTGTTAATTCCAAATTTTACAAAAAACAGTATCCAAAATAACATAATTATAATGAAAATAATTAAAAAATAAAGGAAGTTATATTTATGAAGTTTAATCTGTCTCACTATTTTTACTCTTAAGTTAATTTTACTTAGTTGTAAAGTAGATTTTAATATAGGATAATATTTATAATTTATAACTATCTCTTTCAAAATTTCAAAATCGTCCAGATCAATTTCAACAATAATTTCCTTTTTAAACCTCTTTTTGATAAATAATATTGCATATTTCGAATTACCAAAATCACTATCTACAGTATATTTTTCAAAATATACTTTTTCATTTAAAGATTCACTTAAAGTAACTTGTAGTTTTCTTATTAAATTTAAAAAAACAAACTTTTTTTTAGCTTTAAAAGTTACACAGTCTATACTATCTTTTGAAATCATATTATAATCCTCTAAATTTAGGTAAACTTCCTCTTCTTTTTTTACTTTTGAATAATTTATTTCCTTTGAACAATTTTCCGAATAAATATTCCATCACTAAATATCTAGGGAACATAAACTTAACTGCATTAAACATAAAGTAAACACAAGCTAACATACAAACCCATAATAAAAGCGTATTTATAATAGCTATTTTGATATAACTACTAATAGTAAAATAAAACAAAAAAGTTAATCCTGAATATATTGCTGCTTTAATTAGAGTTATAAATGTAAATTCTTTATAGCTTTTTACTGTCTCATCTTTTCCTATATTTAATGTTTTAGCTGCAATTTTTGACAACTTATCTTTTATATCAGTAGTCGTCATCTTCATCTACACCTATTTTATTCATTAGTCTGTTAGTTTTTTTTGCTATTCTTTTACTTACGTTCTTTACTATTTTGTACCCCTCAAACACCGCTAAATTAACTAATGCTTGAACAAACTTATTGCCTATCTCGTGTTTTTTTAGTTTTTCTTTCATTTCCTTTTTCATCTTTTTTATTTTCATTTCAAATCAACCTCTTGATATATATTATTTGTCATGTATTTATTCCTTTTGTATGTTTAAAAGTTTTGTATATACTTTTATTTCTCCACATTCAGGACATACAAATTCAAAGTCAGCAAATTTATCTTTACCATTTACTCCATTTGTGTATCCACCACAATCAGGAATTCTTGAAGTCAATATCCATTTATGATTACACTCGTAAACTTCAGGTATTATGTCTTGAATAACACACGCTCCTAACGGTCTTGGTGATCCTGGTTTTGGTTCTGGATATGGTTGTTTCATTCTTTTTGTCATTTTTCTTTATTCCTCTTTATTAGGCAATATAGTATAGTTAGATCCACCTAATTTTTCTTCTTTGCAATAAAACTGTACTGTCATGCCTATGTACGGTTTGATTGATTGTCTACTCATCCAACCATATCCTCCGACTGCCTTTGCATCCATAATGACTTCAGGATAGCCATCATCATCAGTTCCACGGAAAGGAAGATAAAATTCTCCATTTTTCTCTGTCAAGACGCTTCCATCTTTTTGAATTATTCCTTCAAGTATCATTTTGGATACACCTCATCATCTAAATCCTCAGTATCACATTGACCCCAAAACCCTTTTGCTTTCAACATTCTTCTTTTAGCACAGGCTTTACAAAATGCCCAACTAACTTGATATCCCAATGTTGCTAGGCAAACTGCGTCTTTTCCACAATCAGCACATTTCATTTTCTTCTCACCCAGTTATTTAATTTCTTCTTTCATTTTTTCAATTAATCCAGGTATTTTATCAGTTACTTTATCTAGACAATCAGAACATAAAGAGAATTCACCAAGTTGCCAATGTTCATCTGGCGCACATCTATCACAGAATTCTTTTTTACAAACTTCACAAGACTCTAAATCTTCTTCTTTTTCTTTACAAAGGTCACAGATTTCAACTTCAATTGTCTTTTTCATTTTAATTCATCACCAACTTCTTCATTAATAATATCCCAGAAATCTTTTGGACAAATACCTCTTTTAAGCGCATTACTATCATTAAATAATTCTTTTTGCATCCTATTCTTTATAACTGATATTGTATATTTTACATCTTCTTTCTTGAATTGTCCTCCCGTACCGCATACAGGAAGTACTTTATCACTTAATGAGTTCTTATCAAAACATAACGTAAAATCATTCCTCAAAAATGCAGGAGTAATATTTATTTTCTTACCATTCTCATTAATAACTACATTATCACAGTTCAATCTATATTCATTGCCGAACCCTTGAACTATTAAATGACTATTCTTATTGACTTCTAAGTTCTCTACTCCCTCTTGAAACTTCATTTATTCCACCTTTTTATAAGCCAAAGAATGCTTTTCTACCAACAAAGCACCTTTCTCGATAACTTCATCTTCAATCCAACTTCTTAGTTTAGTATTATCAAATGTCTTAATTACCTTATTTAGCAGTCCTTTTTGTGATAATTCCGCAATAAGCACGTTTTTGTCAGTGATTTCTATGCTTTTTAGAACTTTACGAGTGAATTTACCATAATCAGTATCTACTGTTTTCTTCTCAGATGTCCAATTATCTAATATGCTCTCATTTACGCTATCTTTCTCTTGGCTAAGAACAGTAAGTATTTCTTGATATTTCTCTTTATGTATGTCGCTTAATTTGATCTGTAGACGGTTTATTTCTAGCCTTAAAGATTCTGTTTCTGAATCATAATTAGCTCTTGTTTCTTCTATCTTCTTATTTACTTCTTTATATTGCTTGCAGTGAAATTCAAACTCGCTAATTTCTTCTGCTCCTTCTGGCTCTTGTTCTACTTTAAATTCAACTTTTGCTTCTACTACTTCCATATTCTCCATTGTATCCATCTCCAATTCTTCTTGTGTATTGTAATTTTCTTGTTTTTCTATCATTTTTAATCTTCTCCTTCAATCAAATGTTCAGTATAATCCAACACTAATTTATCAATTATTGATTTTAGTTCTATTGCTTCTTTTATGTGTAAAGTTAAGAGGTTTGTGCATTTTCTACCAGTCCAATTTTGAAATATAATCATAGGAGTTCCTATTTTATCTTTTACTAACTCTAGATTTAACTTCCTAACGTCTTTATCATAAAATATGTCTGTTACTTCTCCACAAATATTAAGTCTTTCTTGTGTTACTTTGCTCATTTTTATTGTACCTCTTGTATCATTGACCTAACATCTTCTATCTGTAGTTTTACATTAAGCTCCTTTTCTAAGATATATTTATGCATATCAATCATTTTGTCTTCCGTCTCTGTGTCTCCACACATCTTTGATTGTATATCTTTTATCTTTTTTATTGCCTTTTCTGTTAATTGTATGCTTTTTGGCTTACCAAACAACCTATCTATCTTATTTAACAATAACTCTCCACTAACGTATTTATTAAAATACTTATGATAATTATTTCTATATTTACTTATTACTGTTTCACGTTGGCATAAATCATCCTTATGTTTAATAAGCTCAGAGTTCATAGCTTTTAACATATTCCTTTCTTGGGCGTTGTTAGTTTTGTAAAATGATTCTAGTTCCTTCTTATTCTCTTGTAGCCTTTTATCTAGTTCACCAACCTTTTTCAATAATATTTCTTTCTCTTCAACTATAGATGACGTACAAAACTTACTATTTAACCATGCTGATGTAAAAAAAGCAGATGCGTCTAATCCAGAATTTTTAACATCTTCGTGTACATACAATGGAATAGATATTGTCCTATTTACCTTATTCATTGGTCACGCCTCTTCATAATAATAGCTTCTTCTTGATTACCATTACTTCCCTTTATTATTATTCTCTTATTTATAGGAAAAAATCTTAAAAGTATATTTTTATCGCTTGATATTAGTTCTTTCTTTTTATCTCTTGATTTAGCTTTCAATTTCTTTTCATATTGCATAGCTTCAAATTCAGTCCCATAGAATGGATATTCAACATATACCAGCTTCTTAGGTAACAAATGCCAACATCTTGTTGTATATCCCCTTGAAATAGCTTCGGAAACATGTTCGTTTATTCTTACACCTAAATCAGTTGTTATACCTATATAGAATACTTTTTTTTTACCATAATGCTTTGATCTTCTAATTCCATCGCCAAGGTCAAGCATATAAATATACCAATCCGTTCTATAATTAATGTAATGTTTCTTTCCTAACACATTTCTTTTCATCATCTTTATCTTCCTCGTTATCAGTTTCAAATTCAATAGCTTTCTTTATTTCGTCTTTATTCAAGATTATAGTCTCATTCTTTATTGTTCTTAACTTAATAGAGATAGCATCTTCTTGTAATATTTTACCAGTATAGAAAGTTTTATTCTTTTTCATTTCAAGTCTATAATTCTTTTCTAAATTATACATCATTATTAGTTACACCTGTTTTTTATATTCTTTAGTTATTTTATTTCTTAGTAATTGGGATATATTAAATCCTTTCTCTCTCAGTTTGTTAATCATTTCGTCTTCTTCTTCGCTTATTCTGAATGAAAATTTTATCATGTAGATAGTTACACATAAGATGTATATAAATGTTTCCATTTGTACATATTTGTTCTTTTCTTGTGAGTATGGCATACGTACGCACACTTTAGTTAGTTACTTAGTGGATGTTTTGATAGGTGTGTGTGTGTGTAGTGTACGTATGCATGGGTAGCCTTTCTTTCTTTCTTTTCAAAACAAAAACATAAGTACGTACAACATACGTATGACAATACCAATCCAACAATAATCATCTTCCTACTACTCTACTACTACTCGGTTGAATACCAACTACTCGCAGAGTACTCGACAAATAACAATAATAGTTAATCAATCTTCTCAATGAATCTATTTAGACTTGGGTTTTTATTCACTTCATTACCAAAAACATCCCATCCAATACTCTCATGCCTAGCAAATACTTCAAGGCGTGGCTCATATGATACCCTTTCTATCATTTGTCGCATTTTAATCGGCTTTACTGAATGTTCTCCTCTCTTTTCTGTAAAACCAGTTACTCCTTGTTGCCTTTTACCGTCTTTGAGTTTGTATGGTAACATACCTCTCCTTGCAAAAATGCACGATTCTGTCATGCCTCTGAAATATTGTCCAAGACCTGCTCTATCCTTCATCCAAGTTATTAGAGTTATATATTTGAAGCCTAATTCTTCAACAACCTTCAACCCATCTTTCAGGAAGTTGTTAGTCACCCATAGATATAGGTGGCAATTCTCATCAGCCTGTGGTAATATCTCGCTCTTCAATAATTCGATTATATCTTTTGTCTTCATAAGTGGGTAATGCCTATCAGCACCCCTCTTAATCTTTCCACCACCAGTTTCCATCCATGGCGGATCAATATATAATGTCTTATATCCCATTTTTAATCTACCAATAACTAACAACACAATCATTAGAATAGTCATCTTGTGCTTCCAATATTAACTGAACAGGTAATGATTCTATGATTTCATGATCATCAAAAGTAGAACCATCAGACCTTATTGCTTCTTGTTCTAAAAGAATATTATAATTTAATCCTGCTGTACCTAGTTGTTCTTTGATTCTTCCTTTAGCACTACGAGTAGTATAACCAATTTTTAATAATCCTTTTCTGTTTTCAGCATCAGGAATTTCATAAACATAAATAGTAGGTTTAAGCTCAGGTCTTTTTGAAAAATATTTTTTATTCATAGTTATTTACCATTTATTTTAATTTATTCCATTGGTCTAATCATAGATTCTATAAAATCAATTTCTTCTTTTTTTAATTTATACTTTTTATAGAGTTCTTCATCTGTCCAAGGTTTGGAAAAGTCTTGTATTGGTATTAAATTAAAAGTAGATTGTGATAAATTTTTTTGAATTCTATTAAAAAATAATAATGCTCTATAAAATTTTGTTTTAGTATAGGTTAAACAATTTAAAGCTTCTTTCTCATTATTGAATGGACCTATTTCAAGAAATGTTTCAGTGCAAATTTCCTCGGGTTTTCCTAATATTATTTTAGGAGGAATTGTTGAAGTTGTAGTATATGCATATGATTGAAATAATTTATATTTACTAATATTATTATTTGATTTAATCTAATTTTAAAGCAAGTTCTTTTCCAATTTTTTCTATAACTCCAATAACTAAAGCATTACCCATAAGAAAAGCTCTCTTTGTATCTGTGTAACCTTCTGTATGATTATCGGGAAACATATTTAATCTTTCAAGTTCTAAAGGCATTAACCTTCTCCATCTTCCTTTTTTTGTTTTTACAACATGTTTAAATCTTGAAGGAGTTGAACCCCCTTCCCCAGTAACAATTGTTCTTGAAGGTTTATTAATAGGATCGGGGAAAATCATTGAGCCTTCGCTATAATTATAATGAAAATTTCTACTTTTATTAAATCTTTTTTCACTTTTTGCACCCTTAAGATATTCCCATTTTTCATATTCACCATTCACAAAAAACTCTTCAGGCACTTTTTCTTCAGGCACTAAAACATCTCCTAAATTTATTCTTTTTCCATCATAATCTGGAAAAACTTTTGCAGTAAATATATTTCTATCAATCATAATTCCACAATTTTGAAAAGGGCTAAATTGTTCTTTTTTATTAAAATTATTTGTAACTTCAAACAAATTTCCTTCTATTTTGAAATTTTTTGGGAAAGATGTTTTTACTTTATTTATGCTAAACGCCTTTGCCAAAGTTCCATTATTAAAAATCCATTCCTTTAAATCGCTTTTTTTAATATCTTTATGTATTGGAGAATTTTTATGGTATCCCATAATAAAAACCCTTCTTCTTCTTTGAGGCATTCCATAATCTGCCGCATTTATTATTCTCCATTCTACAATATAACCTAAATCTGATAGTGAAGATAAAATAATTGCAAAATCTCTTCCCCTCTGACTTGCTGGAGAACTCAATAATCTATCTACATTTTCAAGTAAAATAAATTCTGGTTGTTTTTTATGGTCTTTTATTATTCTATGTATTTCCCACCATAAAACTCCTTTTTTTCCAGTAATTCCTTTGGATTGGCTTAGACTTTTAGCCACAGAATAATCTTGGCATGGAAAACCGCCAACTAAAAGATTATGTTCAGGAATTTCATCAACCGAAACTTGAGCAATATCTTTGTTAGAATGATTTTCTGCTCCAAATCTTTTTATGTAAATATCTGATGCCTCTTGGCTTTTTGTTTTTGGCTCCCATTGATTACTCCAAGCCATTTCAAATTTTTCAGAGGCATTGGTTAATCCAATTCTAAATCCGCCAACTCCTGCAAATAATTCTGCAATTTTAATTTTTTCCATATTCTTCTACCACTTTTTTACCTAATTTTGTAATTTGATATAATCTTCCTCTTTTATCTTCATCATTCAAACAAATTACTAATTTATAATCTTTTAAGTCTTTTAAAAAGTTGCTGATATGATTTAAACGAATTTCCGTTTTTTCCGCAATTTCGGAGGGAGTTAAATAATTGACATCTGATAGACTTTCGAGTATTTTTCTTCGATATTCTGAATTTTTTAATAAACTAATACCTTTTATCATTTCTTTTTCCATACATACAAAGAAAGTATGCTTTTATATAAGGATAACCACATATAACACACAAACTAAACACATATATAAAGTTTTCGTTGTTTTCGTCCTGCCCAATTAAATAGAAAAATTTGGGTGTAATGAAATGAAACCTTTTATCCTTTGTTAGACGAAATTTTAATTTCGTTGTGGTTTTCGTTGGTCGGATAAAAGAAGTTTTTCTGCGAGGCGAAGTCGAGACTATCTGTCCGAAGGACTAAGGCGGCACCTCTATTTGAAAATTTACCCTACGATTGAATATAACAGACGGGATTTAACGAAGTTTTGCGAAGCAAAATTTGGGTGGAAAAATCTGCAAGATTTTGGAACCGTTAAATCATTGTTATATTCCCCGAAGGGTTGATTTTTAGTGCAACGATGCCGTAGGCAAAAAATCAACGTTGTGTTTAAGTTCTAATAAATTTCGACCGAAGGGAGTCTATATGTCCGAAGGACGAGAGGGGCGTAGATTTTTTGTTTCTTTTATTAAAAAAAGAAAAGAAGGGGCGTCTTGTTTTGGTTCTTTTCGAAAAGAACAGTTAGGGGTGTCGTTATAGCAATATTTATAAAGCTGTGTAAACATTTATTCTATTATGGTAAGTAAAAACATTACTTTGAAAGTTGATGAAGATTTGTATGATAAATATAAGGCACATTGTAAAAATAAGGGTTTGATTATTTCTCGACAATTTGAGATTTTTGCAGAAAAAGAATTAAAAAAAAAGGAAGATAAGGTTTAGAATATGGTACAAAATAATTTAACCGAATGGTCTAAAACTGAATTGATTAAAGAAGTTACTAAACTCAGAAAGAGAAAAAAATATGGGATTCTTTGGGAAGATAAAACTGAAAAAGTCGCTGAATTATGTAAAGTTAAATTACCATATTTAAAAGAAGATACTAAAAAAGAAATCTTAACCGATAAAAAAGAATCTGTAAATATTTTAATTGAAGGAGATAATTATCATGCTCTTTCTGTTTTAAATTATACTCATAAGAATAAAATTGATATGATTTATATTGATCCTCCATACAATACTGGAAATGGAGACGGTTTTAGATATAATGATAAATTGGTAGACAAAGAGGATTCTTATAGGCATAGTAAATGGTTATCTTTTATGAGTAAAAGATTGAAATTAGTAAAAGGATTATTGAGAAATAAAGGAGTAATTTTTATGTCTATAGATGATAACGAAGTTTGTCAACTTAAATTATTATGTGATGAAATTTTTGATGAAAAAAACTTTATTGCGCTAGTTCCTAGACTAACAAAGAAAGGAGGAAAATCATCTGATAAAATTTCAAAAAATCACGATTATGTTTTAATATATCAAAAAAGTGATAAAGCATCTTTTAATAAACTTGAACATACTGATAAAGGATTCAAATATAAAGATAAATATATTAATGCAAGAGGTCTTTACAAACTAAATCAAACTTTGGATTATGATTCCATACAATATTCTGCTTCTTTAGATTATGAAATTAAAATTGAAGGAGAATGTATTATTCCTGGTGGAGTTAATCTAGTGGAGATGGAAAAAAGGAAAAAAATAAATCCAAAAAGAGATTTTTGTTGGCGTTGGTCTAAAAAACTTTTTGATTTTGGTTTGAAAAATGGATTTATTGTTGTTAAAAAATATTCTAATAAGCCATGTCGTATTTATACAAAAACATATCAAAATGCAACAATTTCAAAAGATTCTAAAAACAATTATTATGTTGAAATAGTTCCTAGAGCGAAACCTATGTCTACTATTGATTTAATAGACAATCCTTACTCTAATGATGGTGCAAAAAAGGAATTAAAAAGTTTATTCGGAGAAGTAGTTTTTGATTATCCGAAACCAGTGGAATTAATTAAATATTTATTAAGAATAGCTACAAATAAAAAATCATTAATAGTTGATTTTTTTGCAGGAACTGGAACATTGGGACAAGCAGTTTTAGAATTGAATGATGAAGATGAGGGAACAAGGAGATTTATTCTTTGTACTAATGATGAAAATAAAATTTGTTCAGAGGTGTGTTATCCTAGAATACAAAAAGTAGTTGAGAAATTAGAAAAAGATTCTAAAGGTAAATTAATAAGTAATCGACCGAGCGGACTTAAGTATTTTAAAACTGACTTTGTAGATGCAAAACCAACAGACAAAAATAAAAGAATGTTGGTTGATAAATCAACAGAAATGCTTTGCTTAAAAGAAGATTGTTTTGATGAAGTTGAGAAAGGAAATGAATTTAAAATCATCAAAAAAATCAAACAATGATTCATTTTCGTTTCCGATATAAAACTTAGCTTCGCCATGACCTCCACCAAGTTTATTTTTAAGAACCCAACAATCAGGAACAGTCATTTTTTCTTTAGCATCAATGACTTCATAATCATTATTGTTTATTTTAATTTTTTGAACCATATTTTTTTATCTCCATTGATTTTAATAAATGCATCAAAACGTTTACAACAATAGCATTTCCTGCCTGTTTATATGCTTGTGTATCACTAACAACAATTTTAAATCTATCATCAAAGCCCATAAGCCTTAAACATTCTCTAGGAGTTAATTTTCTTAATTTTGAATCTTTAGTTATATAATTATCTACTCCTGCCCTATGCATTTTTGCCATAGTGGCCAATAATGGTCTAGCAATTTGTAAGTCTGTTTCAGGTTTACTATAAAATCCTTTTGTTCCAGTTGAAGTAACATATTTCTCTGTTTTTTTAGATAAAAAGTATTTTTTATCAACATTTTTTTTGGGTGCATGTAATATAAAATCTCCGTGCCAATTAAATTGTTGATTCTTCTTTTGACATAATGCAACTTCACCATTTATTTGAGTATACTTCTTTTTAATATTTTTTTCTTTTGATACAAATGCAATTCCTTTTTCTCCTAAAAAATATTTTGAATCAGGATTGTCTTCTAATAAATCTTGCATAGTTATTTTTAATGGTATCTCTTTCGGAAATAAAAAGTTTTTATTTTCTATTTTAAATCCAACTACAAACAATCGTTCTCTATTTTGAGGTATTCCATATTTTTTCGCATTTAATACTTGATGGTGAATGTAATAACCTAATCTCTCAAATTCAGTTTTAATATGAATCCATGTTTCGCCCTTATTATGACTTAATACTCCTTTTACATTTTCCCAAATGAATACTTTTGGTTGTATCTCTTCTACCAATCTTGAAAATTCATAAATGAGTAATCCTCGTTCATCATCTAAACCTTTTCTTTTTCCAACCATTGAAAAAGATTGGCAAGGACTACCTCCCATAAATAAATCTACTTTACCTTTGTATTTTTTACCATTTACTTTAAATATATCGTCAATCCAATTATCTTCTGAAATATTATAATTTGCGAGGTAACTTTCTTTAGCAAATTTATCTATGTCGCATGCAAAAATTTGTTTTGTTGCAATATTCATTCTTTGTAATGCATGTTCAACAGCACCAATTCCACTAAACACTGTTGCTATTTTTAAACTATTATTCGCTTTTTTTCTTAAGTGTGATGGCGTAGTTGCTCTTTTATTAGAACATTTGACAGAACATGTAATAGCTCTCTTACTTCTAGTTGAAGGAATTTCTTTTTCACATTCAATACAAAATCTAGCTTTATCTGTCATTTTTCCTCTTTTTTATATTCTTATTATAATTTGAAATTAATACATTTACTATTTCATCATAAGAATGTTTTTTAACAAAATCTAACTTTTCAAGTTTTGATTTAGTATTGTTTTGAATTCTTATGGTTGTACTATCTTTAGTTACAGACATATATACATTGTAGACTAATCGTTATATAAATGTTTGTATTAATTGTTAGAGAATAGTTTTGTTTATATCTCTTACGTCTATATGTCTAGTGGGATTTTGTCCAGTGAAAAATTAAAAACATATTTCTTAAATTTCGACCAAAGGGAGTCTATATGTCCGAAGGACGGGGGGAATTCTTTTTGTTTCTTTTTTTAAAGGAAAAGAGAACTTGAACACAATTGAATATAACATCTATTATCTTAAAGTGTAAATCTAATATCCATTCATCATAATAATATTTCTCTGATGGATAACTACCACTCATAAATACTGGTGTATTAGGATGTTCTTTCCTATGTTCAATCCTTTCATAGAATGTTACTTCATAATATTCGTGACCAATGTATTTAGCTTTCTTGTTTGGTAGTCGTGTTATAATACAAATTTCACCTTTGGCACATTCAAGACAGAATCCTTGTTTTGATATTAATTTTTGTCCTTTCTTGTATTTCATTTATTTCACCTCTACATCAATTATCTTTTCTCCAGGAAAAGTGTATGTATCATTAACTTCATCAACACTACCATTGTATGTATTATTAATAAAGTTAGTTTGGTTGCTTTCTTTTTCTTCCATTCTATCCATGTGTTCTGCATGATCCATTAATAATTGTTCTACAAACCATAGTAATGCAAGTCCGATTATTATTAGTGCTATCATTTTACCAACTCAAAACATTTTATATCAACTTGTACGCCATGTATAAATACAGTTTCGTATTTAGGATTATCTTTTGTATTACAAGATAGATTGCTATCGTTCTGTATTACTACCTCTTCACATAATAAAATTTTAAAGTTATCAATCCAGGCTATAAACGAATTATGTTTATCTTCGTATCTTGGCACTTTTATACATCTTATAGTATCTCCTTTTTTAAATTTAGGTTTAAATACCACATTATCATCATCATTATTTAACATATCTATGATTTTATTAATTTTATCTTCTATTTCTACTATATTAGACGAATCACTACCACCTTCTCCAAAATTTAAATTAAGTTTTTCTATCATCTTATTTCCCAACTCTCTTTTTTTATGACCTTTTTTAGCTCTCTACCATCTCCTAAATAATAAGTAGTGACAGTTTTTTTGCTTATTCTATATTTTGCATCTTCTTTACTATTTAATTTACATCCACAATTAAGTTTTATATGTCTATTTCTACCACTACCTTTTCCTTGCACCATTTCTTTATGTTTTTTACAATACCATAATCCCATTTTTACACCCAAATAGTATATCCTTTCCAGTCACTAAGTTTCTTAAATATATCAGTGAATGTTTCAAATCTCTCACTGTCTAGTTCATCTTCATCACAATCATCAAAATAGTTCTTTAATGTGTCAAGCAATTTACCAACATCAATCCATACAATTTCACCTTCCCATCCTGTTCCTATTCCTTTCTCATATGAATCTTCTGGCTCATCATATTGGTCAGCAAGTTCTTCCATATCATCTTCTGTTAATAAACATTCAATCTTATGTATGCTATTAACAACAAATTCTGTATCTTTTACTATCTCTCTACTTAGTTCTTTTCTTAATGTTTGCATCTTTTTTCACCTTACATGTTATATATGTTATTTATTATTTTGCTGTCTTTATTGTCTTTGCATTCAATCCCTACTTCTTTATCGTAGTTCCTTTGGTTTTCTATGTTTTGATCAGGTAATTTTTTATACCTCTTTTTACAGTCATTTATTTCTACCCCATGTATGATGGCTTTTTCTTATTTGATAGCCCTAGTTCCTTATGTAGCTTTTCAACATTATCATGATGACTTTTAACCATTAATGAAGCTGACGCTTGTCGCATTTGTTTAACAAACTCATCTTCTGTCTTAGCCAGTTCTATTAATGAATGTCTATCAGTCTCATTATTATAGAAGCAAATATGTCCAAGCTCTCTATCAAATATAACGCCTGAAAACCTGTTATCTTTACACCTATCTACAATGTCTCTAAGTTCCTTTTCTCTCTTTTGTAATTCTTTTATTTCCTTCTTAGTTCTTTTTATCATTTTAAATCCTCTTCTGTTATCCCAAAGAACATCATTATCCAATTTTCTGAATATCCATTTGAATCCTTAAAAATATTTGATCTTTGAATCTCATAAAATTTAGTTGAGCGTATAAATTTAATCCATTTAATTACTTCCTTTCTTAATTCTTGTGATAAGCATCCATTAACATAAAACTTCATATCCTTTAATTTCTTTAGTTCAGTCATCTTCTTCTATCTCTCTACATTTTGTACAATAAAATCCACTAGGTACAACTCTATAATTATAGTTTTTATCTACTCTATAATATTGTCTCCAATTATGCTCGCATTTTGATTCAGTCATAATATCAACCTCTTGAACAAACCACTACGCCTATCACAATCAAAGATACAATTAATCCCTTCAATCTTATTTATACTTATTTTACTTAGTATATTTTCTGTCTGTTCTAATGTACATATATGTCCTGCACACATTCCTTTTACTATTAACCCACCATCTTTAAGTTTAGTATCTCTTTCAAATCTTGCTTCAAACCTTAATACTTTTACAGGAACTCCATTTTTATCGCAATAAGGTTTTTCTCTTCCAAACATTAGATCTTTAATCTCTTCGTATTCTACATTAAATATTTTTGCTTCTACTTCTTGCATTGAAAAATATCCATAGACCCAATCCCCTTTCTCTACTGTTGTATCTGATGTGTTGAATTCTTCCGATGCTCTTCCTCTGAATTTTATTTGTCTCATTTATTTCACTCCATTGCTTCTTCAATTATTCTAACAAACGAATTTACAAGACGCCTCTCAGAAGGATGAATTATCTTCATTATTTCGTCTATTGCTTTGTCCTTTCTTTTCCTTTTTCTATTATCAGACATTTCATAATTAGGTACAGGCATATTAATTTCTTTTTCAAATATTTGTAAAAACTCTTCGTATGCTTCTTTAATATGTGTTGCCTTTTTACTCCCTTGAATATTTCCACTAAATGCCAGATGGAACGAGAGCGTTTCATTTCTATTTATTGATTGAGTAATATGTGACAATATATCTCTAAGTTTAAATTCAACGTGTTCATCACATTCTTTTTTCATTTCTTTTGTAAATTCCATTTTCTATTCACCACCAAATTCAGACAGGTAATGCAATAAATGTGATACATTTAATTCTGCGGTTTGTAGCCCCATCCATCCAGCACATAATGATGAAGAATAATCTTGCCAAGCAAAAGACACGCTAGCTAAATCAACATCATATCCTTCATCCTTTAATTGTTGTTGTAATATAATACATTGATCTTTGTATTCTGGTCTTGCTAATTTTAAATATCCTAGTTTTCTCATTTTCTTTCACTCCATTTTAATATTTTATCTCCTATTTCTTCTTGAATTATAAGTTCAGGCTTATCATCTGTATGGCGTACTCTGTCTAATATTTTTTTAAATGTTTCTACTACATCTTTAGCTTCAAATACAATAGTAGGTGTTTGTCCTAAGTCAAAATAACATTTTTCTTTTGAGCTTAATGTTGTTTTTAATTCATTCATTTTTCTTTCACTCCGTAATCTCCTTGTTGTTGCCAAAGATTTCCTACTTTATTTTCAAAAAACACATAATCACCCATAATTCTTTTTGTTATTGTTAAATAATTAGCTAAATTATCAATTTTGATTTGTAAGGCAAAGAAAGTTAAGTCCCCTTTATCATCTGTTTTTGAAGAAAAGAATGCTCTATGAAATGGCATCGCTTCAATTCTTGATTTTTTAACTAAATGCCATAATTTATCAAATAACCCATTCAGGATTTTATATCCTTCTTTAGTAATTACCAATTCATATGCACTACTATTAAACCCACTTAACTCTTTTACTAGTGGAATTAAATATTTTAAACTATCTATTAACATTGTAGTATAAATTATTGTTCTTGTTTTTTTATGCACAATAAATAACTTGTGGTATTCACCAACTTTTGTTTGTTTATTTGTATTTTTAATTTTCATCTTTTTCACTCCATTATATCTTTATCTTTATAACTTTTCGATATACTATCACACCAAAAGCTAGGTAATTTCCATCTCATTGTACAAATTAATTCCTTAGAGTATAATATACATACTCCCTTTTTCCCTTTTATCTGTTCAGTATATTTAGTAATGTAATTATTATATTTATGGTATAGTTTTTTTATTACTGCTCTATCCATATCCATCATCATAAGACTTGGCTCAAATAATATAATAACATCAGATTCCCTTATTAATGTAATATCTAGCTTTGAAGACGATTGTGTTACATAAATTACCCAAATTCCTTTATGGCTTATTACGGACATTAATTTACTGACTCCTATGTTCTTCTTTGTCATTGAATCTCTTGCGTTGCTTTCAATTCCTCCTTCTCCTACGACTAATATACTATCATTAGGACAATCTTCTACATTATCTATGTTGTAGATGAAATTAGGAAGCTCTGCTGATTCTGTTCCTATACTATATATCATTCTTTTTGATTGCTGTGCAAGGCATTCTCCTATTGAATAAGCTGACGCAGATTTACCTTTACGCCTAGAGCCAATTATTATCACCAACTTAGGTTCTTTCTTGAAATCGCTCCACCATTTAGTATAATCACCTTCTATCGTTTCAAATATTCTAGGCTTTACATATTCATAACTATAATTCTCTGAATGTTCTATTGTTGAGTTCATTTCTTCTTGTGAAGGAAGTTCTGTCTCTTCATAATCTCCTAATTCATATTCCTTTTTTTCGTCATTAATTGTTTCAATACCAAAAAGACTATTAAATATTCCCATTTTCTTTCATACCTTTATCATAATTATATTTAGCCACTGTATCGCTCATCTCTTTTGCCTTCTCTGTCTCTAATAGTACTATATGATTCTTTGATTCACACCCACAGAATGTACATTTCATCCTTTCCTTTCTTGTGGACGCAAACGCATTCAAACATTTTGAACATTTTACAGCCTTATATTTTACCATCTTCTTTTTCTCCTCTATTAGTCTTATTTTTTCAATGCATTCATCACATTTAAATTTTCTAGGTTCATTAGTTGTCAGTCTTTTTTTACATATCCAACATCTTCTTTGATATTTCCATCTTCTCGGCATTCTTATTCTATACCTCTTTTTTTATCAGGTAATTTTTAGATCCCCTTTTACTCTTCTGTCATCTTGTCGAATTCTTTATGTTTAACTTTTTCATTAAATGCTTTCCCAACAGATTCAGCAGTAAGAAGTTCTGAGTATGTGATAAAATCTACATCTTTGTATCTATAAAAAGTTGTTCCACTATTATTAAACCATACATCAAGCGTATTGTCTTCTCCGTTGTGTTTTATTGCTCGTATATTACTACTTTCAACTTCTATTTTATTTCCCATCTTATTCTACCTCAATTATCCGTTTATTTTTTAACTTATACCATACATTATTTTTTAGTTTTTTACCATCAATTTTAGCAGACTTTACAAATATAGGTTTGTTGCTTATATCATATTCCGCAAGTGTTATCCAAGTACCTATTTCTCCTTTTATCTGTGAATTAATACCGATAGCAGAACAAACTGTATCATGTCCTTTTACTTCAATCTGTGTATAATCTCCACTGCTTCCAATCTGTGCAGAATCTCCACTGCTTCCAATCTGTGCAGAATCTCCACTGCTTCCAATCTTTGCAGAATTTCCACTGCTTCCAATCTTTGCATAATTTCCACTGCTTCCAATCTTTGCAGAATATCCACTGCTTCCAATCTTTGCAGAATTTCCACTGCTTCCAATCTGTGCAGAATATCCACTGCTTCCAATCTGTGCAGAATATCCACTGCTTCCAATCTTTGCAGAATATCCACTGCTTCCAATCTTTGCAGAATTTCCACTGCTTCCAATCTGTGCAGAATCTCCACTGCTTCCAATCTGTGCAGAATTTCCACTGCTTCCAATCTGTGCAGAATTTCCACTGCTTCCAATCTTTGCAGAATCTCCACTGCTTCCAATCTGTGCAGAATCTCCACTGCTTCCAATCTGTGCAGAATCTCCACTGCTTCCAATCTGTGCAGAATTTCCACTGCTTCCAATCTTTGCAGAATATCCACTGCTTCCAATCTGTGCAGAATCTCCACTGCTAATTTTATTTTTAGTTATATTATATAAAAATTCAATTGAACCTTTTATAAAAGCAGGTAAATTAAAATTTATTTTTACTCCTATTTTGGTTTCTGTAATTAATGGTAATTGATTTAACATCTCAAAACAATAGAATGTATTATTATTTTTATCTTTTAATTTATTTTCTTTAAACCAATATTTTTTATTGAAAAGGTTATTTTTTGTTTCATCATTAAGATATTTTTTATATTTGCTTACATTATAATAACCTAAATTCTGCATTTCTGAAGCTCTAACATCAATCTTTAAATATTTTAAGAATTTAACTACATAAGAAATATATTTTGGGTTAATACTACCGTTTCCTTTTCCTTTTATTTGCTGTGATTGTTTTGAAATAGTACAATGTGGGTTATTATCTTTATCTCTTAAAGAATAAATTTCGTCATCTTTTCCGAAATAAGATTGAACACAATGCTTCATCAATAATCCTTCTCTGGCGTAAGCATTTTCTCCAATCAATCTAACAAACTTGAATCCGTCTTTGAAATCTAAAACAACTTCTGTATCTTTTTCTGTTTCAGTTATTTTATTGGCTTTCTTATTAAGTTCTTTCACCCATTTATCTGTATTTTCTTTCATCTGTTTGTATGTTGCTCTATCTAATTTTTTAGGTGCTTTATTAGATACTAAGTAATCAACTATATGTTCTACTTCCCCTTGATTTTTTTCTTCATCAACTCTCTGTTCTAACCATTTTAAAACAGTATCTTTTGCTCCTAATCCTTTTGCATATTTTATTATTTCATCTTTCATTATAATTCACCTTCTATTATTGAAGCTTTCTTTCCGTCTGCTCCTTTTGTATTCATCATTTTCTTAAACCAAATAGGCTGACTTTTCAACCATTCATTACGATTTCGTCTAGTAATTCTATTCTCTCTTTTTGGTATATATGGGATTGTTGAAGTAAATCCATCATCACCCAAAGTATGCTTAACTCCGTTATCGTTTATTATTTCTAGCATTTTGCATTCAACCATTCGTTAGCACTTCTTACTATTTCAAGAGTTTTAATCTTTTCTGTCAGTATTGCCCTTATTGTCCTAACTTCTATCTTTCTTTTTGTTTCATTAACATCTTCATTCTTGTCATTAAAGTAAGGTTCTATTATATCGGTAGCTCTTAATAGCATTTTGATTTTCAATGTTCCTATGTCTTTTATGATTGTATTAACCATATCTTTTTCTGTTGCTTTAGCCATCTTTATTCAGCCCTCTGATTAACTACATTAACTTCATCATTAACAAACTTAACAAACCTATAATATTTGGTTAGTACGTTATTTTTAATCTCTTTTAGATTTCCATTCTGAGATTTCAATAAGTAAAATACTTTTTCGCCTACTACAAAATTGTTAAGTACTAGGTATTTTCTCTTTGTTCTTTTCTGTTCTACCACAAATACTTTCATCTTAAATCACTCCTTTCTCTTTGTTAAATTTTCGATCAATCATTGATGTTATTTTTATAATATCTTCTTGTTCATAATGTCCCATATCTCTAAGACATCTCAGTAAGCTGTTTACCATATCTTTTAGTGTTTGTGCTGTATTCATTTTACCACATACATCCCCTTATATATTGCATAAGTATAAAATACGCTACTACCTACACCTAAACTTACAATCATTCTTAATATATTAAGTGGGAAAAATAGATAAACAAACCACACCAACAAACACATAAAATTAAATAATGCCCAGAGTCTACTTGTAGTATTAATGTTCATTTTTCTCCTCCAACAAATATATATCTTAATACTTTATTAATGACTGCCTTAATACTTTTAGCTTCAAAGTGCCATCCGTCATATTCAATATAATAGCCATCTTCTTTATTCCCTTTGAATGAATCAATCATAAATGGTAGCTTACAATATCCTAAGTCCTTTCTTTTATATTCTCTATTCATTTTTTACTCGCAGTTATGCATTTTTGTATCTCTATCTTCAAATACTCTGTTATTTCGTTATTTATTTCCTTATGCTTTTTCGTAAAGTTATCAGCTAACGCACAAGCCCAAGAATTACCAGAACAACGAGCGTCACCATATCTTTCAGGTTCTGCCTTGTGTGCTTTCTTTAAACATTCCTTGCAAATAGTAGGAGCGAATCTTCTTAAATCGTGTGGTAAATCACCATTATATATATACTCGTCAATTTTCCCTTTACAATTATTACTATCACAGATATGTTTATTACAAAAATCACATTGTTTTACCGATAATGTCTTTAATACGTTATCTACATCAAGTTCACAAAAATCACATACATCTATTTCTTTTTTAATTTTCATTTTTCATCCTCTCCCATTTGAAAATATTCTATTAGTTGCTTTTTAATAAATTCGTTCTCACATTGGTCTATAATAGATTGTTCTAAATTTGAATCTACTATGAAACTATATAGTTCATTTTCTACTTCTTTACTAATCATTAAAAACATCTCCATATCTATTTGAAGGTATATTCTCTAAGTCTGTTAATCTAACTTTAACCTTACATTCAGGCACTTGCTTCTTGATTTCTTTCTTTATCTGTATAAAACAATCTTCTTCTGATGTTCCACCACATAAATAACCAGTTCCAATAAATGTTTGAACTTGACGCTTTTCGCCTTTATCGTTCTTATAATTGTACTCAGATGTCTCTTGTGTTTCTTCCCAGCCAAATTCACCAGCCATAATATCGCTTAATTGTGTTGATGTTAATTTGTCTGTCATTACTTCAATATCGTATGCTCTACTCATTTTATTTTCTCCTATTATAAGGTAATAACCCATATTGTATCAGGTAATTTGGAATGTTCCTTTTATAAACATTCCTCACATACCAAATCTTCATTCTCTTTTGAATTACCACATTGGCAATAATTTAATAGGTCTGAATGAATCCTTTTAAGTTCATCATCGCTTAGTAATTCAATGAAGTCCTGAATATCTAAAGTCCTTTTATTGAAATGTATTTCTTCTACTTCAATCTCCATAGCTGTTCTTTTTCCTTTTTCCATCTTACTCCTCTATATTTGCAAATCCTGTCTTTAATCCCATAACTTTTGCTTCTGCTTGAATTTTATCAATAAACAATTTATGTAAAGGTATAGTATAATCAAAATTGATAATCATCAGTTCTTCTTCATTTTCTATCATTTTATTTATCCTCTTCTTTATTGACTTCTATATAGTGCGTTCCGTCCCTAAATATATGTAATGTCTTAGCTATGTCTGTCTTTTTAATTGCAGGAATATCTACATCAATATAATCTACTGCTCCAGTTTCTTTTTGTAGTATATGCCAAAACTCACATAAAGCTAATATTTTCCCTCTTATCATTCTCTATACATCTCCAAAAGGTGTTTTATTAAGCTGTGTTTTCTGTATTTCTTCTTTTAGGTAGGTTAGTTCCTCATCAGAACAATCTTTTAGTCCTTTGGTAATTTCTTCTAGTCTTGTGTTCCAGTCCATTTTATTCATCCTCTATTTCTGTATTTGTATCGGTGTCAATAAAGAGGAAAGCAGTTAAATCATTAGTATTATGAGTTTCTTTGATTATCTCTTTAAACTCATCATATATCTTTTCAATCATTTCATCTTTTGTCATATCTTCTCTATCAATCTCAATAGTTGTAGTTACGTTTATTTTCATTTTTCTACCCCACTCATAAGCATGGTAAATTTATCAATGATTGCTTCCCTTGTGATTTTATTATTATCGCACAACTCAGCTAATTCCATTTCTACTTCATGCAAATCTTTTCTTGTTACAAAATTATCAGGTAATTTATTTTGTCCCTTTTGTGGTTCTTCTTCTTTGTCTGCTAATTCATTACCATCCTCAAAACCATCTTCATACATTTTATTTATTATAAGTCTTAATTCTTTATCTGTTGAACTTGTCTTTATCCTTTTAATAAATTTATCTTCATATTCTTTAGTCATTTTTATTCTCCTCATAAACTTGTAACCTTAAATTTTCTGCGTGTTTATACTCTTCTAGTTTAGGCTCAATATGTTGCCATAGATGAAATAATACTTCTTGGTGTTCCTTGTGTGTTAATATTCGTTTATTCCCTAGTCCATCAATTAAGCTAGTAATACCTTTCCATCCTTTTAGGTTCTCATCTTCGCCATCTTCATCAATTTCTTCATTTCTGAAAGTTTCTCTCCATTCGTCAAGTTTATTAATTACCCAATAGGTAGCTTTATTTTCTTCAGGAGTTATATTCTCTAGTTTATCTCTTATTTTTTTAAGCTGGTTTTTTAAATCACTTCTTTTAGTGTATGCATCAATATGTAAGATTGACAATCCTCCCTCAATACTTACTTTATGTTTACCATCACTATAAAAATGATATTCTACTAATACTTCTTTATCTTCTCCTATTACTTCTTGAACAAACTCTCTTATTTCGTCGTTATCTTCGTAAGCGTCCATAAAGTCTATTTTCTCTTTCATTCTTCGCACTCCTCAGCGTATAGATTACCTTCATTCGCTGCAATTTTGATTAATTTGATTGCTTCTTCTTCGCTCTCTGCTCCTATTGTGCAAACTAAATCACTATTTTTATCTATTACATTAAATGTTTTCATTTTAACATCCCTCTTATTTTCATCTTTTCATACCAACTATCTTCTTTCTTTTCCAAATTAACTGTTTCTTCTTGATTAAGAAATATAGTTGATGTTCCATCCATATTTTTTCTTTGTCTCATTCTTCATCGCCTATTAAATATTTAGTTAATTCGTCATAAATTTTGTCTTCTATTGCATACCAAGACTCTTCATCAAAAGGTTTTTTATTTTCACATTTATCTACGTGTTCTTCTACTTCTTCAATTATACTAATTGCTAATCTTCTTAATTTATTCATTTTTCTACCTCATAAAAATTGTCCTTTTTGTTCATAACAAATTCGGCAATATAGCTTCTTTCTTCTTCATCTACTGGTGAGTTTGTATGGTCTTTCAAAAAGTCGGTCAAATATTGTATTAATTGGTTTTCGTTAAATTTAAAGTGCATTAGTCTATCAGGTAATTTATTTTGTTCCTTTTGTGTATCTTCTAAAGTTACCATTTCATCACAATTAACATCAAACCAGCTACCTCCTTTTAATTCTTCAATAGCTTCTTTGAGACTATCAGCTTCTACAAAAAAAGTAGCTTTTGCTTTAATTGAATATTCTCCCATTTTATTCAGCCTCCTCAAATCCTTTTTTAATATTAAGGTTATGTTTAAATTTTTGTAAGCTATCAATAGCTTGGTATAGGTGTCCTTTAGTTTCTACGCTTTCCCCTTGAAACATTAAGGTCTTTTGTATCTTAGCTAGTTCAGATTGTAGCTTTTCTGCTTTATTCCATAGCGTTTTAAATTGTACTGCTTCGCTTATATGGATAGCATTTTCTTTGTTCTTATCAGATTTCTTATAAAAGTACATTAAAAACCACCTCTTACAATATTCCCATTTTTCAATCTATCAATAACAGAATCATTTTTTACTAGGTAATTTAGATTAGCCCTTTTAGGTTGTCTTGTAAGCATAGAATAAAGCCCATTTTCGATTGCTTGAAATTCTAGGTTTATGGTTGTATTGTTTAAACTATCATTCATTAGAAAACAGTTATCTGCGTTCCACAGTTGCCTTTTAAGTTCTGTCTTTTGTATTTCGTTTTGTATCATTTTGTTTTTTCTCCTATCAGTTTAAAGCTTGATAAGGCTGTT